>OGZX01000036.1_pt1 | contig 126118 bp, 118 predicted proteins | sample 1576881 | NCBI WGS metagenome assembly OGZX01 (sample SAMEA3541542, study PRJEB24748) | human gut metagenome | biome: human gut; feature: human-associated habitat; material: faeces | place: China | collected 2012 | reverse complement strand
CCCTTTTCTATCTTATAAATGGATTATCAATACCTTGTAATTTAAACTTTCGCAATATATCTTCCGGTATATCCTTAGTTAAAATTTTTCCATCCTCATATATCATAACTTTTTCATTTTTTTCGTTATGTCTTGATAAGCACATAACCTGTGCTATGTGTCTTGTTATTTTTTCTCCCTGTTTAACATTTGAATGTAACACTACACCAATATCTATGAAAGAATACACATCATTCTCATTTATGTTTTCTCCCATATTTCTTAATCGGTCAGGAATTTTACCGGCATCATCAAGATGAATTGTTGTTAAACAGTGAACTCCTGCTGATATATTTTCTAAAAGATATTTAACTTCTTTTCCTCTTGCCTCAGCCAGTAAAACCCAAGTTGGCAACTGTCTCTTGCTTGCCTTCAATGCCTCTGCATAACCAAAGTTTTCACTTACTTTTATTTCAACACAATCTTTATCCGGATTTATTGCCGCATATCTAAGCTCCAAATTATCTTCTATCGTGTAAACTCTTTCATATGCAGGTATATAACCGGTTAAATATTTTATGTATTCTGTTTTTCCCACTCCCGGAAGCCCTCCTACAATCACTGTACAATGAGCTTTTATTGCATTCTCCATAAATGCGTCAATCTCCTCTGTGCAATATTCTTCCGAAATTAATCTGTCCTTATTAATTCTTCTTATTGCCGGAGTTTTTCTAATACTAATACTTATTCCTGTATTCGTCACAGAGTCGTGTAGTATGGATATTCTTAAATTCTCTGTTTCCGCTTCTAATAAAGGGTTATTTTGATTAAACTGAACATTCATTAGGTTGCTTATTCGTGTATAAAACTGTTTTATAAAAATATCATCTAATTTGAAATTGTTAACTTTATATCTTCCTTTTTCCAAATGATTAATCCATAATTCCCTACTCCAATTAATGTCCGTTATATTATCGTCTAATATATATTTTAATAAATCGCCAAAGGCTCTATCCGGTAATGACAGTTTTCTCATCTTTCTACTCCTGACCTCTTAATATTAATTGTTACACAAATGCTATTTCTTTAATTTCCCGAAGGAATCTTCCCGGCTACTGAACCAAATGTTACAGATGATGAGTAGCTCTCTACAACGTCCTTCACTGCATTACTGATAATCGGTCCTATTACATAGGCAACACCAACTAACAGTAGAATGCAAACTGCGATAAAAATCGTTTTTCCGTGTTCTTGTAAGAATACATCCATATATATCTACCTCCTTTTTTATTCCAAATAAATTGCCCTTAGGGGATTGATTTTTATAATAGACTAACCAGCTATAAAAATCACATTTTCCTTGCTTTGTTTCATCATATACACTACGTTGCTATTTATTCGGTGTTTGTATATTATCACGTTTTATTTATATAGTCAACATATTTTTATGTTTCTTTTTTTCTAAACGCACTTAATTTAGAACAAAACCAATCACTGGCGTAATTCTTTGCCCCCGCTATGCCTCCGTTCACAACTATTTTCTTCTCGCACCAGGGTGCCTCCCTAGTGGACATTCATTTATGTAATAAGAATTTATGAAGGAATTTCTTATTACACAAAAAAACTGTGCATCAGCTAGTTACATAATTCTTTCACTAACTAATACACAGTTTTTATAATTTTATATTTTATTATTTTGTAATTTATTTTTCACCTGTAATAATCCATGGTGATGGTTGTGCCACAAATATGCTGTTCTTGTCTGTTTTTGATACTGTTATCTGCATTACCTCAGTTACATTAATTCCATGTTTTTCAAGGATGTATTTAATGTCTGATAAAATATCCAACTCCAATGTGTAGAACATTAATTTAATGTTAGGATTAATTGCAAGCAAACTTATAATATCATCCTCAATATGTTCTTTAGTTGCAACAATAAAAGCAATTCTTGGTGTTGGCAGATTCTTTAATGTTTCCTCTTTCAAATCAGAGATAATCTCAATGTTATGTACACCAAATTTGTCCACATTTTCTTCCATTGTTCTGTATGAACCTGCATCTCTTTCATCAGCAATAATAACGCCTTCATAAGCAACCATTGAGGATTCGATAGCTATACTTTCTGAATTTACCATTAACGCTACATCACTTACGTCTAATTCCAACTTATTCATAATTACTGAACGGATTTCGTGACCAACGTATTTTACAGTTCCCATTGAAAAATTATCATTCTTCATACCGAAAATCATTGATTCTCTTGTATTTTCATTAACTATAAAAATAACTGTTGGGCCTGAAATTCCATCATCCATTAAGTCGCTTACCTTACAGTGTTTCATTTCTGATGGTTCATAGCCTGTACCATAGTACATTTCATAATCACCATATCCTGCTTCCCAACATTTATATAACATATTGCTGTGTGTTTCATCTGCAAAAATTAAAATCATTTTGTGTGTAGCGATTGTTGCCAAAATGTTACGTCTTTTTCCACATGTGTTTAACATTTTAATTTTTTCAGGACTAACTTCCTTCAAATCAGCTACATACTCCATCCACTTCAACATTTGGGATGTTGTAAATTGTACTTTGTTATTTTCCATTATGTTCCTCTTTCTATTGCCTTGTCTTTTATGTAATTTCATTTAACCATCAACATGCAACTCTTTCTCATTTTTCGAAGAAGAGTTGCATGTAATGCTTCCTGTTCACTCACTACCTTATGGTAAAAATTATATTTACTTCTGCCCTCTATACTATTAAGGTCCAATAATGAGTCGCGAAATTATAATAATGACTTATATAATTCCTTAATTTCTTCTACAGATGTATCTCTTGGATTGCCCGGTCTGCATGCATCATCATAAGCTGACTGTGCTAAGAAATCTAAATCTTTTGGATCTACAATTTCCTTTAAGTCTACTGGAATTCCTACATCCTTTGATAACTGTTTTACAGCATCAATTGCTGCTTTTCTGTATTCTTCAACAGACATTTTTTCAGTTCCTTCAACGCCCATTGCTGCTGCAATATATTTATACTTGTCGCCTGTAGCTTCTGCATTATATTCCATTACAGTTGGCAAAATAATGGCATTTGCAACACCATGTGGTGTATCATAAACAGCGCCTAAAGGATGTGCCATTGAATGAACTATTCCTAAACCTACATTTGAAAATCCCATACCGGCAACGTACTGACCAAGAGCCATACCTTCTCTTCCTTCAGGTGTGTTTTCTACTGCCCCTCTTAAACTCTTTGATATAATTTCAATTGCCTTAAGATGCATCATGTCGGTCATTTCCCAAGCAGCCTTTGTTGTAAAGCCTTCAATTGCATGTGTTAATGCGTCCATTCCTGTAGCTGCTGTAAGTCCTTTTGGCATTGATGACATCATGTCCGGATCAATAAACGCAACAACCGGTATGTCGTGTGGGTCTACACAAACCATCTTTCTATTCTTTTCAGTATCAGTGATTACATAATTAATTGTAACTTCTGCTGCTGTTCCTGCTGTTGTTGGTACCGCAAAAGTAGGTACAGCCGGCTTAGTTGTAGGTGCCACGCCCTCTAAGCTTACAACATCTGCAAAATCAGGGTTATTAATAATAATTCCTATAGCTTTTGCTGTGTCCATTGATGAACCGCCACCAATGGCAATTATGTAATCCGCACCTGATTTCTTAAATGCTTCAACACCTGTTTTTACATTTTCAACTGTTGGGTTTGGCTTGATGTTAGAATAAACTTCGTATGCTAAATTTGCTCCTTCCAAAACATCTAAAACCTTCTTTGTTACACCAAACTTAATTAAGTCCGGGTCTGAACAAACAAATGCTTTTGCAAAGCCTCTTCCTTTTGCTTCTGTAGCTATCTCGCCAATAGCTCCTGCTCCGTGATAAGATGTTTCATTTAAAATAATTCTATTTACCATATATACTCCTTTCCGTGACTAAAAATCACTATGGTACGTTCTTTTTTATAAATATAATTATAACACTCTTTTTAAATAAAAAAACTAAAAATACTGTGAAATATTTATTAAAGCTATGGTATAATTCAATGTACAAAAACAAGATTTATATATTTATTTTCACAAAGGATTTTATTATGAAAAAAAAAGATTTAGCTTTAGAAGTTATTAAAAGATTAGAAAAAGAATACCCTGATGCTGATTGCACTCTTGATTACAACGATGCCTGGAAGCTGTTAATTAGCGTTAGACTAGCTGCACAATGCACCGATGAACGTGTCAACAAAATCGTGCCGGCTCTTTACGAAAAATATCCAACTATTGAAGCCGTTGCCGATGCACCCGTTGAAGAGATAGAAAAAATAGTTAGACCTTGTGGTCTTGGCAAAAGTAAAGCAAGAGATATTAGTCTTTGCATGAAAATGCTAAAAGATGAATTTGACTGCAAAGTGCCTGACAATATGAAGGATCTTTTAAAATTACCAGGTGTAGGAAGAAAAAGTGCTAATTTGATTATGGGTGATGTTTTTGGAGAACCTGCAATCGTTACAGACACACACTGCATTAGATTATGTAATAGAATTGGACTTGTAAATGGAATTAAAGAACCTAAAAAAGTAGAAATGGAACTATGGAAGATTATTCCTCCTGAAAAAGGAAGTGATTTTTGTCACAGACTTGTTTACCACGGAAGAGAAGTCTGTACAGCTAGAACAACACCTCATTGCGAAAGATGTTGCCTTGAAGATATTTGTAAGAAAAACATATAATTTATTATTTGTTAATTAAGATTAACATAAAAAGGAATGCCCTTTTAACCTTATGGTTTTAGGACATTCCCTTTTTTATATATAAAGGAGTCTACTTTACAATAATTACAATCTTTGCTTTTTTCTTATTATAAGTCTTTGCTGTAACTACTGTCTTTCCTTTCTTAATAGCAGTAATTCTTCCCTTCTTGTCAATCTTAACAATCTTCTTGTTCTGAACTTTGAAGGTTACTTTACCTGCACTATTTTTAGAAAGTTTCACTTTAAGTTTCTTCTTTTTGCCCTTTTTGATTTCAATTGACTGAGCCTTAAACTTAACGTATTTTGGTGCTTTCTTCACAGTAATATTGCAAATTGCTGTTGCTCCTTCATCTGTATATGCAATGATAATAACTTTGCCCTTCTTCTTAGCCTTAACTACGCCCTTGGCATTTACTGTTGCTATCTTTGCATTGCTTGACTTAAACATAACCTTTGACTTCTTGCCGGTAAGTTTAACTTTAATCTTAAACTTCTCTTTCTTTCCAAGTTTTTTCTTAGTTACATTTAACTTGATTTTCTGTGAAACGCCCTGCTGCTTTGCAGTAGTTGTTTCCTGCTGATTACTAGCTGTTGTAGTCTGATTGCCTGTTGTCTGCTGACTACCTGTTGTGGTCTGATTACTTGTTGTCTGCTGACTAGCTGTTGTAGTCTGATTGCTTGTTGTCTGCTGACTACCTGTTGTTGTCTGATTACTTGTTGTCTGCTGACTACCTGTTGTTGTCTGATTGCTTGTTGTCTGCTGACTAGCTGTTGTAGTCTGGTTGCTTGTTGTCTGCTGACCACCTGTTGTTTCCTGGTTGCTTGTTGTCTGCTGACCACTTGTTGTCTTTTCAGCCTTTACAAGATTTGTAATTGCCTGTTCAATAGCCTTAACAGCATCGTCCATTTCTTCCTGAGTACATGTATTAGGAAGATTTTTTGCAAAAGTAATTGTGTTCTGAAGATTTGCCCAGCTTTCCTGAGTATAATCACTTTGAACTAAATTATTTACCTTTTCGTTAACCTTGTTTAACTCAGTTTTATTAACACTATATGTAGGGTCATCTTCTAAAATAATGTCATCATAATATGCCTTGAAGTCGCCCTTGTTTCCAGTATATGAAAGTGCAATACCTACAATCTTTCTTCCATTCATACTTGATGCAGGCATTTCGTAAGTGCAATCTGTCCACTTTCCAACTGTTAATGTCTGTGAAGGTTTTGCAATAATCTTAGAATTGTCATCACATAACAATACTACTCTTGTGTTCTTGCCAGCTTCATTTGCCGCATAAACTGAATATGAAAGTTTTAAGCCCTTCTGCATATTAATCTTTGTTTCAGACATTCTGTATAAATAATTTGCATTATCCTTACTAGCATTACCACCAATTGTTACCATGTAATCACCTGTTTTTGCAAGTGTATTTTTCTCAATAGTAGTTGTTGCTGTTACGCCATCATTTTCTAGCTGTGTATCATTTTTGAAACATGGATCTACTGCATAGTCTCCATTATACTTGCTGTTTTCTGCCGGACATTTTACATACTTACTTTCAAAACTATTTCTGTAGTAAATTGGTCCTTCTGACTGTGGTACAGGATTTTCCTTAACAGCTTCTCTTTCTCCCTTAACCATCTTGATAGATTCTCCAACTGTTCTTAACTGGAAGTCCTGTGAACACCAATATCCATCACAACTTGCAGTTACGAACCATTGATCCTTAGGAATATCAAAATAATCACTGGCATTCTTAGCAATAGCTGTACCTTCGTCATATTCATCAAACATTGCTATATAGAATGATGGGATTCCCATTTGTTTAAGTTTGTATGCCTGATACCAGAAGTTCTGTCCCGCATTTCTTGGCATTGCATTTGGCTTATCGTTTGGATCTCCATGCCATAATGCCCATGAGAATCCTGAGAATAGTACAGGATAATAATCTACATTATTAGCCTTACACCAAGCCCAATGTTTCTCAATAAATGAAGAATATAAACTATCTATTGATTCTTTTGTACTAATGTTAGATCCAACCATCCAAGGTGAAATCATGTCAACCTGTTTAAAGATATTTTCATATTTTGCCATTGTTGCTGTATTTGTACTCCAATCTCTTCCAACACCAAAGATTACATAACATCCCCTCTTATGGAAGAAATCAATCATTTCCTGATAATCAACAACTCTGTCAGGTCTTCCTGATACTGCAGTTCCCCATAAGCAAACTACAGGTTTTCCATCAACTGTTGCATAAGCATCTGAATTAGTCATTTGAAGCTGTTTTTCAATATTGTATACCCAGTCAAATTTAATATCCTCTACCCAGCTACTAATTGTTGTGTCATCTGTTTTATCTTTAATCTGGTCACCACCACTAATATCATACATAATGTAGAACAGACTGTTATTATTTTCAGCGGCTGTTTTCATCTTGTATAATAAAGTATCCTGTGGATCATTATATAATGTACGACCCTTAATTGTTCCTGCAAATCTCTGAATTGCAGCACCATCAATTCCGTACTGATTCATCCATTTGAAATGTGTGTTAATTACATTTTCATTTGTTGAATCATATAACTTAGTTGGTTCTCCACTTCCAAGATTATCAAAACCTGTCTGTGCTAATGCACTTTCATCATAATCCTTTACATATGGGAAGTAGTCGATTGAAATATGGTCTTTTCTTGGCCAGCTTGTTCCATCTTCCTCTGCCTTACCATAATCATAATGTCCCCAACTTGTTTTCTGTGTTCCTGTTCCGAACCATGCCTGATATCCTGCGAAACTCTTTCCTGTAAATTCAGCATGTTCTGTTTTTCCTCTTCTGTTAGTAATTGCTTCAGTATCAGGATTTACTGATTTCTTAATTACTTCGACCTTTGAAATATATGTTCCGGCTTGTCCGTTACCATATATTCTAAAATCATATGTATTAAACTGCGCATGTCTAAATGAAGCATCACTTAAGCAAATTGTAGTTGTAACCCATTTATTAGTACCACCACGCATAACTGATGCTGTTTTGAATTTAGTGTCACTTGTTTCAGCTGCTAATGTACCATCATATAAAGTATTGTACTGCATTCCGAAATATGCATTAGTATTATCGAAATATGTTATTCTAATCATTAAGTTACTGTCATTTTCTGTAACTACATTACTATCAACAGCAAAGTGAATATATTTGTACTGACCTAAATTAACACATTTCTTACCATCTTTTTCAATAAACCAATCTGTATAATTACTATTAGTTTTTAATTCACCACATTTCATATTGATGCCTGATGGTGTATCGCTGTCAAAATTGTATGATGCAACAGGTTCATCACTTTCTTCTACATCTGTAGAAACCTTCTTTATTAAACCAAATGAAATATCATCTACATTAACACTACCCTTACCGGATGTTTCAAAAACAAACTTCATATCTGTAATATTATTCCAAATATCAGATGTGTTTGTTACTTTAGTATTTCCATCCATTAATGTTGTCATGTCAAATGTAACTTCATTGAATGATTTATTATTTGCTAAAGTAACTTTGTTGTTCTGTATTTGCTGTCCTGCTTCAGGCACAACAGTATATGTTTTGTTTCCACTTACTATTGTTAATGCAACTGATTTGGCAGTATTAGTCTGATTGCTAATTTTTGCACTTATAGTTTTAAAGTTACCATAAGAAATCTTTTCGCTTTCATATGTAACAATTGGTCCAACTGAAGATGTTCCTGCTCCAGTGTAAGCTAACTTAACTGATGCCTTTCCTTCTGCCTTATTTGTTGAATCATATGAATAGGTTCCATTGGTTGTCTTCCATGCAGGTCTATAGCCTAAACATCTGTTATCATCGTCATCATTATTAACTTTTACGTTAGTTGGATCGTATACCCACTCATCTTCATCAGCATAAATCCAGTCATTTGCTGTAAAATATGTAATGCCTTTTGCCGGATTTAAAGTTGTATCAACTTCTTCAATTGTTTTTGTTCTAAATGGTGATGCTGGAATTCCTGCACTATTCATTAAGTTAGCATTGCAATTAAAGTTATTAAAAGCATATATTACTTCTTTTGGATTTTCTACACGGTCACTATACACTTTTACCCTGTTCTTACTAACAATTTCAGCCTTAGCATTTACATAAATTCCATCACTTCCTGCAATTGTGAATCCATGTAATGTATTTCCTGAATTTTTAATTATAGACAAACCTTTTCCTACACAATTAAATGTAATATAAATTGCATTACCTTTAATTTCTTTTGCCTTGTATACCGGTGCCGTGTAAACATCTCCACCCTTATAAACCATATTCATTGCAGCCTTAGCAAATCTTTCACCAACAGGTGTTTTTGTACGTGGGTGAATTGGGTCTGAAGACACTTTGTTTTTAACATGATACAATGGGCAATCATAAATTGTAAGCATTGCCATATTGTTCTTTATGTTTTCTTTAAATGCTCTTTCCATTGCACTAGCTAAGTATCCTAAATGTTCTGTACCTGTATTATAATGATGTGGTGCTACCTGTGTGAATATAAATGGCATTGAATTATTTTCAAATCCAAATTTTTCACTCCAGCTCTTCTTTAATAAAGACAATTCTCTATCGTAAATTTCTGATCTACCACTATTACTTTCTCCCTGATACCAAATTGCACCTGCAATGCTGTAATTTGTTATAGGTCCAATTTTCTGGTTGTAAAGTGTTGACATTGTTCCTGCTGTATCTGACCAGAAATCCTCTTCATAGTAAAGTCCTCTCTTTTCTAATTCCTTTACTAATGTTGCATCTCCCTGAATTGCCTCTCTTGGAAGCCATCCTTCTATTACAGTACCACCAATTGGTGTATTTAAAACAGCAACAGGTACATTTAACTGAGACTGTAATTTCTTTGCAAAAGCATAAGCTACGGCTGATGTTTTATTTACAGCATCCTTATCATTTCCGCTTCCCCAGTATGCACCTTGAACGTCATATGTTGGATCATATAGCTGAGTTCCTGTCTGTCCATATGGGTATGTAGGCTCTAGGAATATACGGATATTGTCATTTGTAGCATTTGCTAAAATGTTTTCGCTATCCATATCACTTCCTACATTCAATGCCATATTTGACTGACCACATGCTAACCAAACTTCTCCAATTAATATATTATTAATAGTTTTTACTGAATCCCCATTATCAAGGATTTCCATTTTATATTTAGTATAACTTCCTGCCTGCTTGTCTAATTTTGTTTTCCAGGATCCGTCAGTTCCTACTTTAACTTCTTTGCTTGTTACAGCTGTACCATCTGCTTTTGAAATCTTAACAGTAATCGTGTTACCAGGTTTTGCTGTACCCCAAACTGATATATCCTTATTCTGCTGTAACATCATTCCATCACTGAAAATAGAAGGTACAGTACATATATTTGTGCTATCAACAATTTTAACATTGCTAATCTTCATATTAATTTCATCAGAAATAAATGTATGTGCAAAGAAAACTCTCATATAGTTTATCTTTGATAAATCTATCTCACCATCTTTACCATTTTCATAACTTGAGAAGTCAACAGTATATGTAGCTTTTCCATTCTTCCAAGCCACTTTTCTAATGTACCACTGAACCATGTCCTTGTCGGCACTTCCACTACTTGATAACTGGATGAAAGCATAACCACCATTATCCATTAATGGTGCTACATTTCCAGGATCTGTTGTATTTGATAATTCCGCATCGAACTTTAATTGTAATTTTGCAGGATTGTGCTTTGATGCATCAATAGGTGTATCAAGCTTCTTCTCTGCTATAACAGTAGTATCCTTCTTTGTAGTTATATCGCATGTAAAAGGAATGCTTCCTACATTATATGTTGTGTCCCAATTTTTAACTTCCGGTGTTTCTTCTTTTTGTGCAGCTCTTGATGTATCAACAATACATACGTCCTTTAATCTGAATGACTGGTATCCTGTATCGCCTGCAAGATATGCCAAACAAAGTCTGAACCATGTAATTTTTGACTTATCAAACGATGCTTTCTTTGTTCCTGTTGAAAATGGAATCAATACATCGTTCCATTCTCCCGGAACTAAATCCTTGCCATCTGCTCGTTTTAAGCCTTTTACCTTCAAATTTAAATAACTTTCAGTATTTAGTTGTGCATTAGCCAACTCTAAGAATCCTAGGCCGTTACCCTCCTTGAAAATATCTAATGGGGCTCTTATTCCTTCAATTTGTTTAACGTAAACTTTCATGCTTAATGCAAGTTTACTGTCATCTACACTGGATAAATCTATGTTTAAATTTCTAGTATATACCTGATAAGTCACTGTTCCATTTGTATTTTCAATTCTAGGCACTTGGATTTTTTCGTATATTGTAGATAAAACATAGTTATCTGTAATATCTTTTGCTGCAACATCTGTGCAGAATCTGCTTGTATCAAAAATCAGTGTGGTTGCAATAATTGCCAAAACCATTGAAGCTAAAACTACTAATTTCGATACCATAGTATTTAACTTTTTCATTTTTCCCTCCTTCTTTTTTATGATTGTTAAATTACTAGATTGTATATTTTTTCTACACATTTGGCGATTTGTACATCCGTTTTGTTTCATCAAAGAAACATATGTCAACTTTTGTAACAACATGTATTTTAATATACAATATAATATTTTAGTTTAATAAAGCGTTAAATTATAATACATTTTTCATTATATTCTTATATAATTTTTTGTATGAAATGCTGTTTTATATCAAATTTTATATAGAAAACGTTTTCCATATAGAATTTTGTATTGTTCAATTTTTTTATTCAACTTATACTTAACGAGTTGTTAAATATTATTATTTTGTCGATTACAATCGGCAGGTTAGGAGGGAGAAATGAAAAAACAACTTTTGAGTATTGCACTATCTTTAACGCTTATTGTGCAAACTTTTCCAGCCTTAGGTAGTACAACTATTCAGGGCAATAACACTTTTAATGCTATCAGCACTAATTTAACAAACGAAACTGAATACAAGGCCGGTAATCCAATCATTACAAATATTTTTACCGCTGATCCATCCGCTCATGTTTGGGAAGAGAATGGTAGAATTTACATTTACGCTTCGCACGATATGATGCCGGCAAAAGGTTGTGGAAACATGGATAAATATCATGTTTATTCTTCCGACAACATGGTTACATGGAAGGACGAAGGAGAAATTCTTTCAGCTGCTGACGTATCATGGGGACGTAGCAAAGGTGGTTTAATGTGGGCTCCTGATACTGCACATGTCGATGACACATACTACTTCTATTTTCCACATCCAACTGGAAACGATGATTGGAACAGCACTTGGAGAATTGGTGTAGCGACAAGCAAAAAACCTACTTTAGATTTTACATGCAAAGATGACGGATATGTAAAAATGAAAGACGGCAGTCCTTATGTAACAAAAATTGATCCTTGTATTTTTAAGGATGATGACGGTTCATACTATCTTTATACCGGTGGTGGTTCTAAATGCTATGTTGCCAAGTTATGTAGCGATATGCAGACCTTAGCAGAAGATCCTGTAGAAATTGATGAAACTCTTGAAGATTTCCATGAAGGAATGTGAGTATTTAAAAGAAATGGAATTTATTATGCAATGTATGCTGACAATACATCAGGCCATAACTTAATGAGATATTCTACTTCAAATTCACCTTATGGACCTTTTAAAGATGGTGGTGTTATTTTAGATGCAACAAGTTGTGACACTACACACGGTTCTATTGTTGAATACAAAAATCATTGGTATATGTTCTATCACAATTCTGATCTTTCAGGACGTGGTAACTTACGATCTGTTTGTGTAGATGAAGTATTTTTCAATGAAGATGGTTCTATTCAAAAAGTAAATCAGACAAAAGATGGCGTATCTGCTGTTGGTCCTATTGTTCCTAATGAATACGAATCTTTACATAAGACATATGACAAATCAGAATTTGTAGAGAAAACTGATTACGGGCTTACAAATGTTGAAGTTAAAAACGCCAACTTTAATGGTAAAACCATTTCAGGTTTTCACATTGACAATGCCACTGCAAACACTGGTTATTTTTTAAGATTCGATCCTACTACAACTTGGAACGATTACACTGGTGTTGCAACATGTATAGTTGACTTAAATCCTGGAACAAACAATACAATTAAACTTACAGGCAGCATGGGCGGTGTTAATATTAACGGATTCTCTGTATCACTCCTAGATCAGACAATTCCTGAAACTACTACAACTGCACCTGCCACAACAGTTCCACCTACTACAACACCTACTACAGCACCTACTATTACACCAAAGGCTACAACTGAGAACCCTGGCACTTCTCAAACTACATCAGCCACTGAAAGTAGTTCATTGGAATCAGTTACATCTACCAGTAGTAATGTAACTTCAGATGTAGTTACATCCAGTGATGAAAATGCTTCTTCAGACGTTGCTACATCCGTTGATGAGAATGCTTCTTCAGACGTAGTTACATCTAGTAGTGAAAATGTTTCCTCAGACATAGCTACATCTGATAATGAAAGCGTTTATTCAAATGTGACTACTAAGACTGATAAAGCTACCTCGAAAATTGTTGTAAAGAAATCAAAGGTTAAGAAAGCTGTTAAAAAACGTAAAGCTGCAAAAATTAAAATTACTTTAAAGAAGGTTTTCAAAGCTAAATATCTTGTTAAGGTATCTACTTCTAAAAAGTTTTCAAAGAAAAAAACTGTAACTAAAATTGTCAAAAAAGCTTCTTTTGTTTTCAAAAACAAAAGGTTTCGCAATAAGAAAAAGTTATACGTTAAAGTTAGAGCCTTAAAAAAAGTCGATAACACTATAATTTACAGCAAATGGTCTAAACCAAAGAAAATAAAGCTTAAATAACAAGAAAGAATGTTGTTTGCGACATTCTCCGCAACCAGTGCGTGTTGTCATACAACTATTTTCTTTTTGCACCAGGGTGCATCCCTAGTGGATTGTTTTTTATATAATAAGAAATTACGAAAGAATTTCTTATTATATAAAAAAACAGATTACAGAGTAACTTCTCCATAATCCGTTTTAACTTATCTATTTATTTTTTTTACCTATAAATTTATTGTTTTAAATCTGCCTGTATATTACTTTTAACCTACAAACTTATCGTAAATTCCAATTGCAAATATAAAAATAATTATTAAAGGCAATACATATGTTAAATAAGCTCTCATCCAATTATGTATTTTTACACCTTTTCCTGTATTTGCTTCTTCCTTGAAATTGTTCCAGCCCCAGCCTGATTTTCCTGTACAGAATAAAAGGAATACTAATGAACCAAGTGGAAGTAAAATATTACTTACTAGGAAATCTTCCAAATCAAGTATTGCTCCACCAAAAACATCTAACCATTTCCACTGCCATACGTTGTATCCAAGTACACATGGAAGTGATAATAAAGTAATAACGATAAAGTTTATAAAACTTGATTTCTTTCTGCTCCAGTGTGTAAGCTCGCTTACGCATGCAATAATATTTTCAAATACAGCAAGCACTGTTGAAAATGCTGCGAATGTCATAAATACAAAGAACAAGCTTCCCCACATTCTTCCTAATGGAATATTATTAAAAATATTTGGAAGTGTGATAAAAACCAAACTTGGTCCCTGAGTTGGATTAACATTAAATGTGTAACAAGCCGGGAAAATTATTAAGCCCGATGTAAGTGCCACAAATGTATCAAGACAGGCAATGTTAACTGACTCCCCTAACAATGAATGGTCTTTTCCAATATAGCTTCCAAAAATTGCCATGGCACCAATACCTACACTTAAAGTGAAGAATGCCTGATTCATTGCCGAAACAACGGTGTTCATAATTCCTGCTTCTTTCATTCTTCCAAAATCTGGAATTAAGTAAAAGCTTAACCCTTCTTTTGCCCCATCCATAAAGAAACTATTTACAGCAAGCACTACCATAATTAAAAGTAATGCCACCATCATAACCTTTGTTACTTTTTCAAGTCCGTTCTGTAAGCCTCTTGAACAGATAAAAACTCCAACTGCTACAACAATTACCATGCACACACCCATGGTTACAGGTTGTCCTAACATTTCATTAAATACATTTCCAACCTGCTTTGAATCTAAACCTTCAAATTTTCCTGTAGCTGTTAAATAAAAATAATATAGCATCCAACCTGCAACTGTTGTGTAAAACATCATAAGTGCATAGTTACCAAATAACGCTATATATCCATGTATGTGCCATTTTGTTTTTGGCTTTTCCAATGCTTTGTAAGCTCTTACCGGTGTTTTCTGGCTGGCTCTACCTATGGCAAATTCCATTGTCATAATAGGAAGACCAAGTAAAACTAAAAATATTAAATATATTAATACAAAAGCTCCACCTCCACCTTGTCCTGCAACATAAGCGAATTTCCATACATTACCAATACCAATGGCACACCCTGCTGAGATTAGCAAGAATCCCAATCGTGATTTTAATTTTTCTCTTTCCTGCATCTTTTGTCCCTGTTTTAACAGTAACTGTTAAATTGCCACAAGGGCATCCTTTCTTTGAAATTTTCTATTAATTATATGAAAAAAATCCTCTAGCGCAAAAAAGCGCCAAAGGACATTTTAACATTAATATTAATTTCTGTCATTATTTTTTAACTCTTAATTTCTGTGGAATAATGAAAAACCTTTCTTTTCATATTCTTCTGTATTAATAGATGTCATTGTGTAACCAGTATCAGCAACAACCTGCTTTAACTTATCTTCGTCTAACTGACCTTCTGAAATAATTTCTGTAGTCTTATTTGCATGTGAAGAATTAACCTTCTTTACCTTGAAATTATTTCTAATTGCATCATTCATGTGGCTTTCACACATGCCACACATCATACCATCTATTCCTAATGTTGTCTTAATCATAATAACCTCCTAAACATTCTTTATGTAGGAAATTATATACCCCCTATGGGTATATGTCAAATGTTATTTGCCTTGTTTTCTTTTTTGTTGTTTTGCAACAATTTTCAGCAAAATACATTCCGGCAACAGCTTCTGTCCTGTAACGGCAAGCTTCATTTTTAAGGATGGCACTATTATTGTCTTTCTATACTTCATTCCCATTAAAGCTTCCTTAACACAATAATCTGCTGTAATTCCCTTTAATGCAAAAACTACATCTGCATTGTCATTAAACTCTGTGTCAACAGGTCCCGGACAAAGAGCGCCAACATATATATTGCTTTTTCTTTCCTTTAATTCCTGTGCCACTGCTTTGGTAAGGCTAACTACATACGCCTTTGTTGCATAATAAGTAGCCATGTAAGGGCCTGCCGGAAGAAGTCCTGCTGATGATGCCACATTCAAAATTCTTCCATGTCCCTGCTTAAGCATTTTCTTAAGGACTTTCTTAAATAAAATATGCATTGCTTTAATATTTACATTAATCATTGAAAGTTCTTTTTCAAGTTTTGTGTCACTGAAGTTTCCACAGTCACCGAATCCGGCATTATTAATAAATACATAAATATCTTCATCTGTTATTTCTTCAAGCAATTCATAGCAGCCTGATTCTTTTGACAAATCTGCCGGAATTATTCTACATGGAACACTAAGACTTTCGCTTAACTGTTCTAATCGCTCCACTCTTCTTCCTGTTAAAATAAGTCTGTAGCCCATATTCGCAAATCTCTTTGCAAACTCCATTCCAATACCTGATGTTGCACCTGTTATAAGGGCTGTTTTAATTTTCATAAAATTTACCTTCTTTCTGTTATTTAAGTTTTCTACTAAAATAATTATTGTTCCTCTTCTCTAAGAATTATTTTTCATCTTATTTAAGAATTATTTTCTATCTTCAATAATAAATATTTTTCCTCTACTTAAATAATTTACCACATTTCGTCTAAGATAACACCCTATGAATAATTTTTTATTCTGAAATATGTTATTTCTTTTCATCTAACAACATTACGCCTTGTTTTGGATTTGTTTTTATTGCCCCTACAATTGGATGTGGCACATATAACTCCTCTAAATAATCAACGTCCTCTTTTGTTAATTTTACATCTAATGCACCTACTACATCATCAATATAACTTTTCTTCGTTGCACCAATAATAGGTGAGGCTACGTCTTTTGCCCAATGCCATGCCAACGCTACCCTGTGACATTTTGCAGTTATATTTCTCTGCTGTACTTCTAATCATTTTTACAAGATTAAAAGTTTTCTCACCTTCATATTCAGCATCAACTGAAATAACCATTCTTGTATATTTGTCTGAACATAACTTTGAATAAGTTTCCTTATCTAAGTAACTTTCAGGTATTTCTGTTCCTACTGTATCAACATAGGATATAATGCTTTTTCTATCTTCGCCGTATCTGCTCCCGTTTTTGTTTTCTCATTAAAAATCTTTGATGCCCCATAACTAAAGCTGTTCGAATTTGATGCTAAAAATGATGGCACAATTACAATGACGAATATTACGAAAACAGGTATCATTACTTTTCTTACAACATTTCCGAAACCTTTAAATGATGGCACAAATGGTCTGTATTCAAATTTATCAAGCCACTTATAAGTAGCCAAAATAAGACATGGCATAATTTGTGCAAATACGGACAAATATTGTTAGAGATACAGAAGCAAAATACACTGCTAAAATAACCGACCATTTTAGGTTTTTCTTATGCAATTTTTATACTGAAGCATTGGCTGGTATGTTAATTAACTTATTTCAGAATCCAAACAAATGCGACCAAACAGAATTGTTTGAGTATTTTTCAGTTATTTTGTATAACTCACTACCAGCTGTAATTTGTTCCCAAAATACTGAGAAGAGTGATATGTAAGATTTTTTTCTGCACAATAAAAGAGGTAATTACAATTTTCATAATCAAATCATAATTACCTCTTTTTGCAATATTTAACTTATATAATCAAATACTTTTTATATTTATTTTTCTCTAACCCAAACTCTTCTCTTAGGGCTCCATGGACCATATTTCTTTCCAACTTTTGCACGAACAGAAATACCATAGTATTTATCACCTTTTAACTTTTTGGATACATAATATGTTTTCTTAATTGTTTTTACTTTACCACCAATTTTAACCTGATATTTCTTTGCGCCTGCAACTTTTTTGAATTTTACTCTAACTTTCTGACTTTTCAATCCTTTAGTTTCTGTTACATTAACACCATTAACTGGTTTCTTTTTAATAGTAAGTGAAATTCTTTCCGGACTTGGGCAATTATGCCAATCAAAGTAAGAATAAAATGACATCTCTGCAACTACTCTGTACTTTCCCGGTTTAACAATTTTTATATTCCATACTTGGACAAATCCACTTTTCCATCCACAACTTCAACGCCATCCTCAATAAGCCTTTTGGCCTGCTCATCTTTTCCACCAAAGGCAAAAGCTCCCGAAAGTTCTCCTTTTGAATTAACCACCCTAAAGCAAGGTATGTTTTCCGGGTCCGGATTCTTGTGTAGTGCGTTGCCAACAGCTCGTGCCATTTTCGGTTCTCCTGCCATCTCAGCAATTCTGCCGTAACTTGCTACATGACCCTTCGGTATCTTTTTTACAGCTTCATATATTCTCTTGGTTGGACTGTCAGTGATAATATCGTAACTTTCAGCTATCATTCTTTTTACTTCTTTATCAGGTACACTTCCATCTAAAATTATAGTATTCCAATGTTCCTTATTCTGATGGTAACCGGGGATTACAGATTCATAAGTCTGCCTCCAAAAATCTCTCCACTGGGGGTCTACTTTTACATTCAAATTCACAAAGCCATCTTTCTCGTACACCCAAAGGAATGCCTTTTTGCTGCCTTTAACTCTTATAAGTTGCCAATTAGTGTCTTTGAAAGGTGTGTCTAAATATGTATTTTCAAATGTTAAACCAAAATCTGTTGCCTGTTTTCTTGTTTTCATGGTTGCACCTCTTTTTTATAAACCTTTCTTGAAATTGCTCTGTTTTTTATTAATCTAAATCCTCTTTTTTTATAGGTCTTTTAGAATCAAACAAAGCTACATAATACACTGTGTCTCCTCCTGTTATCTTGGCGCTTCTTAGAAAGTTTATACCATCTTTCCAATATGCATCTTCTCCAACATATTTTACTTTAATGGCGTATTCACATTCAAATCCATTAACATCTTTATTATATGCAATATCCTTTATAGTTCCTGCTTTCTCCATTCCACCATCTTCTTCCCAGTAAAAAGTGATACCTTTAGATAAATATCCATCTGCATCTATGTATTTTACTCCACCATATTCAATGACATCATTCGAATTAACAGTATATGATTTTATACTTGCTCCATCTTTATTTTCTGAAACTTTAAATCTATTTTTCAGTAATTTATATTTTGAAGATTTCTTTACCAAAGCAAATCGAACACTAAAAGCTTTCTTTACAGAAGTTTCTCTGTCCACTCTGCTTCTCTAAATCCAGTCAATACCTGACCTTCACCCACAACTAACGGACGTTTTACTAACATACCATTTGTCGACAATAACTGTATTTGTTCATCCTCGCTCATTGTTGGTAGCTTATCTTTAAGATGCATTTCTTTATAAAGCATCCCACTTGTGTTGAAAAATTTCTTTAATGGCAATCCACTTTCGGTGTACCATTTTTTCAATTCATCATAAGAAGGATTCTCTTCTACAATATGACGTTCTGTATATTCTATACCATGCTCATCAAGCCACTTTTTAGCCTTCTTACATGTTGAACATTTTGGGTAACAAATAAATAACATTTTCTTCACCATCCTTTTCATTATTTTGTTTACTATTTTAGTTCGTGTTTCCATTGACCATTTTCCACAGTGTAATGGAACTCACTAATATCATCTTCCAGAAAAACTTTCAGCATATCATCCATATCCATTGCAAGATTTCCTTTTTTCATCTCCTCCAGTGGAATCCATTTTACTTCTCCTTCCTCAGAAGATTTTAGCTCTCCACTAAACTTATTTGTCTTATAAAAAACAACTATGTATCTGCTGCCATCTTTTTCCATCCAGTCCTTTATCCCACAAATTCGTGGATTTTCTATTTTCAAACCTGTTTCTTCGTATACTTCACGTATGACCGAATCCACAAAAGATTCGCCCTTTTCAATATGACCACCCGGAAATGTTAAGCCTCCCCAATCGTTATCAACTTTATCCTGTACAAGCACATTGCCGTCGTCATCATACACCATACACATGTTGGTAAGCGTTACCTGCTCCGTTCTCATTTGCTACTCCTGTTCTTTTGTTATAATTTTTTTGGATATCCAGTAAATCTTCATTAAGTCCCGGCACTCTTCCTAAAGCATTTTTTGCTTCAAGAATCATAAAAATAAGGTCATCTCTATACTTATCTTGATATGGAATTATCTTCATTATTATTTTAGCTTTATCCAGCATTAGCGTCCTCTCTTATTGCTATTTATAATCTTATTGTAACATTCATATGGGTGAATTAAGCCACACATACTCTTTTAAAACAGTATAACATAAAGTAATATAATGGCTGTTATTTTTCTTCAATTTCAAGTAAATTTAATAATAATTTTCTATTCCCATTGTTCAATAGATTTTATCCATTGCGATATCTACATAGTAGATAAATTTATATCTGCTCTGTAACAATCACTATTCTTTTTTGTTTCCATCTTGACAATTGTAAAATAAACTGCTATCATTTAATTAAGAAATGGGTTTTCTCACTGAGTAAGGTCTTGTGACTGGAAAAGGTTGCTCGTTTCTTTTTTTATATTCATAATATCGTATAAATATTTCTTTCCATCTCTAGCATGACGCACTAACATCGCCACATGAAATACATTAAATCTCAATATCTCACCATCTTCACCAAATACAGGTAATGCGAATCTTGATTCATACCTATACCAACCATATTTTGCATCGTTATTATGTTTTTTCTTTTTATTTGGAAAATATTTTAATCCCGATGAAATTTTAATTAATTCGGGAATACCTTGTACTGCATTGGCTTTAGCCTTAGCATTTGCACCCTTTAAAATATTAGTATATTCTGAATGTGCATACTCATCTGGCAAATCTGCTCCTATATAAACCACTTCGTTAGTAGCTACTATTGTGTACAATTCCCCAACATATCTCATCAAATATTTTTCAACATCTTTCCAACTAATGGATTTTTTCCCCTTAAAAACAATATCATTAATTATAACAATGTTATTTCCATTTAAATCTTTAACAATAGATACATTTCTTGAATTTTGTTTTTCTTCCATAAGCTATTTGTTCTCCTTCACACTTTTTAATTCATCATAATAAGCTTTATACCGATATGCAGTTCTCCTACTAATATCGCCTTCTTCTACAATTTCGTTAATAGTCATACCACTCTCATATTTACCGGCAAAATCATTATAAGCAGCCATCCATGCCTCGTTATGTTTCTTTCTTCCACCGTAATTTCTGTTTCTATAATATTCCAATTCCGACAACAACTTCTTGTTCTCTTCTTCCAGTTCCTTAATGCGTTCTAATGCTTCCTCCAATGTTTTTATCATGACTACCTCCTATTAGTTTATTTTGTGCCACTTTGATATTTGTCACAAAAATAACATTTATTTTATTTAGTGTCAATTTGATTTTTGACATTTTTTTTAAGTATTTCAAAAAGAAAACAACCATTCATTTTCAACCTTTTTTGAAAACGAATGGTCGCCCAAATCACTTACTAAATCTATATTTTTCTTTTATGTGCTCTAACATTTTTACATATTAAGTCTTTTTATCATTCTTTCAATCATCTCTCTCCCTGTAACAGTTTTTCGATTTTGAAAACTACCTATCCATTCTTTTAAATTATTCACATATTCATACATTACTTCAACGTATGACTCGTATACAGCATTCGGAAAATCCGCCTTTGCGTCATAAATAATACTTTCATATGCATCAACTAAACTTTCACATGCGCTATCAATATAAAAACTATAATCGTCTTCATACCCTTCACAATATTCGCATTTTTCAAATAATTCCTTAATACCAAGTACTTCTTTTTCCTCTTCATCGAACGATTTTTCAATAGCTTCTGCAAATGCTTTTTGACATTTTTTTTGGATTTGTTCTTCCCAACTTTCGTCTTGTTTATTAACTGAAGTCTTTAAATCATCAATTTTTCTTTCAACGTACCCTTTCGTATTGCCTGTACAATAGACATCCGCAAATGCCTCACAAGATTCAAAAAATACATTTTTCAAGAATGCTGCAATTGAAAATGTTAATTCTTTATAGCATATTTCTGTGGTATCTATTAATTCTTTTTTTACGTTCTCATATAATCTTTTAACCTCAAATACTGCTCTTGACAGTTCCTCCTTACATGCAGCTTTTGCTTTCGCTTTTATGTAATAACCCGAATCATTGTAATCATCAGCCTCACACTCAATAGAACCGTCATATTCATATAAGCCTTCTTCTTCGTTTTCAAACGCTTCATCTACAAACTCTTCTAAAATTTCACTTATGTTATCCACAAATTCGCTTATCTCATCCAAATCAATATTACTTAATGCTTGACTATCATTCGATTTTTCTTGGCATTCCGATTCTGAATCAAAAATATCATTAAAGATATCAAATTTACTATCCGCCTTGTTTTCTTTGTTCTCTGCTATTACTGACAAATTCTTTTCTTCTGCGCCTACTATCTTCCTATATTTCTCATCAAATTGACAATTTACAAATGAAATGGATTTTGATTCAAAATCAACAGGCTGTTTTGCCTCTATCACAACCTCAACTCCATCAATAATTCCAATATACTTTGTATTACCTTTAGATATCGGCACTGGAAATCTTTTACCACACAAATAAATTTCTTTTGCGTTCTCATCAAGTAAATCGTATAAATCGTCCTGATCAAAAGCTACATAGTAAACATTCTTTGCATATTTCATAGCATCAGGATATTCCTTAAGCAGCTCTAATTTACGCTTTCTTTCTTCAGCCATACCTTCTTCTTCAGATGTATTTTCATCATATTTTACATCTAAAACTTCACAAATTTTCTTTTCAACATCCTCTTCGTTTGGATTAATTGCTGCGATTTCTTCTGCAATAGTATTTTCATACCTGTCCTGAAGCCATGTTACAAGCCTTCCATCATTAAAGTATTCCAATACTCTTGATAATGAAAAATTATCACGTAATTCTTCCATACTTCTTACTTCAACACCATCTTCCATTTCTAATGGAAATCTAACTTTTTTTGCCATATTTATTCCTCCGTATCTTTGACACAAATCATTAACTTTTACATTTTCATTGTAGTTTGACACAAGGACATAATATGTCATTGCACTATTTTTCTCAAAAATTAGTATGTTGATTGTACATTTCGTCTGTTAAATCTTCTCCTTCTTCAACACCCCCACCTGCCCTTTCAATCAATGTTGCTTTTCCAAAATCATCATCACGTTCTGCTCTTACAAAAAAAATTGTTCTTTTTCATCATAAACAATTGCTCTAGCTATATTTCTATCATGATTAATATAAGCAAGTTTCCATTCTGTATCCTGCAAATTTATTTTTAATTCAGTGTTTTGCATTGCTATCTCCTCATTTCATCTAGCATTAATCTAATTTTTTATCCTGCACCCATCTACATCTATTTTTTCCATAATTACCACTATTGGAAATTATTATTTTTCTTATCTGCAATTGTAATCACATTTGCCAAAATCAAAACGATAGCATACACACACAATATTACAAGCGTTGATGGCATAACATCCATTAACGCTGTCCAGTCTTTTTTATTAACCCAATTTAATGCCATTTTGTACTGAACCAAAAGTGTAGCTATCACAAATGCTAACGAGCAGACTGCTGATAATACCGCCCTATCATTTTCTTTAATTTTTAATATCCAACCACCAATACAAAATATAATGCTGATTGCTCCACAAATAATCCACATATTTCATTCTCAGTATATCGAAATGACTCATTAATCATTTATTAATATACCTTCTCCTCCTTGTACTTTCATCCCCAGTAAAGTGACTTTTCTCATCTCTTACAATCACCATTCCACATATCATTATTTCTTGAAAATGATTTATAAAATTGCCTCTCTATCTTTCTGCATCCATCGGTAGCTCCCACCTAAGTGGGAGCTACCGATGGATTTCCAAATCCACCACATCTAAATCAATTTTACCAATCAATCACCAGATTGACCACACCTGTAAATCAGATTTTATATTATATAAATAATCAACGGAAAATATCTATTAATTTTTAATATAATCTATTTTTCCTTACAATGATTTAATAGTGTTTTCCTTTGACTTAATTATCCTTCAAATCCACGAAACTCCTTTATTTATCGGCTAAGTTTAACCACCGTCTCCACATGCACTGTATTAGGAAACATATCCACTGCACATGCCTTTTCTACTCTATATCCCTGCTCCTGTAACATTTCTAAATCTCTTGCAAGGCTTGTAGGTTTACAACTTATGTAAACCAAATTATTTACACCAAAATCAATTATTTTCTGCAATGCTTTTGGATTAATTCCATCTCGTGGTGGATCAAGAATAATCATATCCGGCTTGTCCTCAATTTCATCTATAACTTTCAAAACATCACCGGCGATAAATTCACAGTTATCAAGACCGTTTAAGCCTGCATTAACTTTTGCCGCCTCAACAGCTTCTTCAACGATTTCAACACCAACTACTTTTTTAGCAACAGGTGCGATAATCTGGGCGATTGTTCCTGTCCCACTATAAAGGTCAAACACTGTCATATCTTTAGTGTCACCAATGTACTCTCTTGCTTTAGAATAAAGAACTTCTGCTCCTAAAGAGTTTGTCTGGAAAAATGAGAAAACTGAAATCTTAAATCTTAATCCAAGCAACTCCTCATAAATATATTCATCACCAAATAAAATTCTTGTTTCGTCACTTTGAACCACATCAGCCAAACCGTCATTAATAATATGTATTACTCCGCAAAGTTTTGCTGACAAATCAAGGTTCTTTAAAATTTCAACTAACTCAGTCCAGTTTGCCTTCTCTTCCATTTCCTTGTCCGATGTTGTGACCACCGCAACAAGTAACTGTTTTGTAACTGTTGTTCTTCTTACCAAAAGGTGTCTTAAATATCCTTCATGACGTAATTTTTTGTAAAAAGGTAATTCTTTACCGGCACAAAATTCCAACACAGCATCAAGAATTTTTCTGTAATCACTATCTACAATTTGACACTCATCAACTGTCACAATATCATGGAAACTATTGCGCTTATGCATTCCAAGAGCAAGTGGACCATCTTTTACTTCATCTCCAAAAGAGAATTCCATCTTGTTTCTATACTCCCACTGCAATGGACTTTGCAAAATTCCCTGAAATTCGTACGACCCATTAATTGCGTTATCAAGAATTCCCTTAACTGTATCTTTCTTTAATTTTAACTGGTTGTCATAGCTCATTGTCTGATAAGAACAGCCACCGCAAAATTCAAAATGCGGACACTTTGGAGAAACATCTTCAAGTTCAGATTTTTCAACAACTTCCTTTAATCTTCCAATGGCATTTCCTGATCTCTTTTTTGAAACTACGAATTTGACAGTTTGTCCCGGTACTGTTCCTTTAACTACTGCCATTCCTTCTTCTCCACAATCAACTTTTCCCTTATTAGGAAATGTAAGTCCCACAACTTTTCCTGTGTATTCAACACCTTTTTTCATCTATATAATCTTGCATAATCCACCATTCTTTACAAACAATGGATTACTCTCCTTTCTCTAAAATACTAAAGTATCAACTAATCTATTAATATTATTTTTACAACCAATATCACTTAACAATTTGTTTGCTATTTTTTAACTGGTTCCCTTTATCTGATTTTTTTACTAATCTTCTAACTTACTTCTTTTCTTTTATCAATCAAATTTTTAACTGATTTTTATTAATTTACCAAAATAGAATTTTAACTTAATCCTTTATTTTTACAAAGAAAGAGTTTCAAAATGATACTTTCAAATAAAAAATCTATAATAAAAATTCTTCCATAAGAAACATACCAATATTGAAACTCTTTCATAAAGATTAACTATTCAAAGAAAAACGATTAATCTTCAAAATCATCTTCATCTTCTTCATCTTCATCAAATAAATCATCAAAGTCATCTTCGAAATCATCATAATAATCTTTGTTAATTAATCTATAAATTCCATAAGCTGCACCTGCTACTGCTGCAATTGCTGCGATAACACCAAGAACAACTGCTACGATTTTGCAAGTTTCCTTCTTCTCATCTTTTCCAATGAGTTTTCCGATTTTTACACCCTTCATTAATTCGTCCATATTATTCACCTCTTTTTGTTTAATTTCGTTTTTAATAGTAATATTATATCATCAATCATGGTCTTTTACTACACTTTTTTAAGTTTAGCAAATGATGCCATCATAACCTTTTGACCTACTAAATCAAAATTAACTGTTACCTGGTAATCTCTAGGTCCATCCTCAATTCCAAGCACTGTTCCTTCACCAAACTTCATGTGCTTCACTCTATCTCCAACATGATAATCTATGTCAGCTTTGGTTACTACAAACTCTTTTCCAAAGCTAGGTTTGCTACTTGGTTTACCATAAGCAGGCTTCTTGGACATAGCTCGATATGAGTTATCTTTCCAATCACTTCCATATCTCTTAGAACTTCCCATATAACCACCGCCATGACTTAGTGAACCTTCATAACCGCCAAAGCCACTAAATGAAGGTTGCTTCTTCTCAACACCTGCTGCTCTTGTATCTGTCACATTCTTGCTATTAACAATCATTGGTGGAATTTCCTTAACGAATCTTGATACAATATTATATTGCATTTCTCCACGAACCATACGCTTCTTTGCGTAACTAATTGTCAAATGTTTCATGGCCCTTGTTATTGCCACATAGCAAAGTCGTCTCTCTTCTTCTAATTCCTGTGCATCATCAGCCATAATGCTCATATAGCCTGGGAACAGACCATCTTCCATGCCACATAAAAATACATACGGAAATTCCAATCCCTTTGCACTGTGAACTGTCATTAGCACAACATAACTACTGTCTTCATCAAGATTATCGATTTCTGCCACTAAAGCAACTTCTTCCAAGAATTCTGATAAAACAGGCTCATCAGTATTTTCTTCATATTCAATAATTTTATTAATTAATTCTTCAATATTTTCAATTCTGCCATTTGCCTCGTCAGTATTTTCAGCAACCAAATCACCCATATAGCCTGTGTCTGTCAAGATTGCATTTACTAATTTTAGAATATCATTCTCGTATTCTTCTGTCTTATAACCTTCAATTAAATTAGTAAATCCTTTAATTTTCGAAACTGCTCTTGAAAGTCCCGGAATATTCTCAACTTCTAAAAAAGCATCATACAAATCCATTCCGTATGCTCTTGCGTAATCCTTCACGCGCTCAACAGTTGTTGCACCAATTCCTCTTTTGGGAACATTTATGATTCGCTCTACTGCAATATCATCTGTTGGATTACTTATAATCCTTAAATATGCAATAATATCCTTAATTTCTTTTCGCTGATAGAAATTCTGACCACCAATAATCTTATAAGGAATATTCTTCATCATTAATTTTTCTTCCAAAGCTCTTGACTGTGCATTAGTTCTGTACAAAATTGCATAATCATTATAATCTGCTTTTCCGTAATCTACTTTTTCCTTTATCTCACTTGCAACCATTTCTGCTTCAGCATAACCGTCTTCTGCCTGATATAAATCAATCTTATCTCCCTGCTCATTGTCACTCCAAAGAGTCTTGTCTTTTCTTCCGGCATTGTTATGTATAACCGAATTGGCAGCTTCTAATATGTTCTTTGTAGAACGGTAATTCTGTTCCAGTTTGACCACCCTTGCATTTGGAAAATACTTTTCAAACTGCAAAATATTTGTAATATCAGCCCCTCTGAATTTGTAAATAGACTGGTCATCATCACCAACTACACATAAATTCTGATTTTTAGAAGCCAACTGTTTAATAAAAGCAAACTGTGCCGCATTAGTATCCTGATACTCGTCCACCATAATATACTGAAGTCGATTCTGATACCCTTCCAAAACTTCCGGACACTTGTTAAACAACTGCACTGTTTTCATTATTAAATCATCAAAATCCAACGCATTATTTTTCTTCAAGGCTTCCTGATATTCATTATAAATCTTAGAAATATTCACCATCTTGAAATCATTTCTTGCTATTGCCGCCACATCACCTGTGGTAATAAGCTTGTTTTTAAAATCAGATATCTTTCCAAGCATAGCATTTTCTTTGTAAATCTTTGTGTTAAGGTTAAGTTCCTTAATAATATTCTTCATTAATCGTTTCTGATCATCTGTATCATAAATTGTAAAATCTGTGCTATAACCAATTCTATCTATATATCTTCTAAGAATTCTCACACAGGCTGAATGGAAAGTGCTAACCCAAACCTGCTCAGCACCAAAACCAACAATCTTATTTACCCTACTTCTCATTTCCGCTGCCGCCTTGTTGGTAAATGTAATTGCCATAATGTTGTATGGATTCACACTTTTTTCTTCTATTAAATATGCAATTCTATGAGTAAGAACTCTTGTCTTTCCTGAACCTGCACCAGCCAGAATCAGCAACGGTCCATCTGTGTGAAAAGTTGCCATCTGCTGCATGTCATTTAAAGTATCATATATTTTGTTCATTTATAAACCTCGTCATATAAAAATCAAACAAATGTTTGTCTCTCTATTCTAACATAATCCTAATAATAAATAAATTCATTTTTTACAATTTAAATTCTTTCTTTTATTTTTTCCTCTAATCATATCCCCTAATTATTTCCCATTTTTCTCTAATTATTTTATTTAATCAAATTATATAATTTCACATAACCCTTTTTTGTACCATCTCTCCATATTTTGAAAAACATATTAATACATATTTTTTTTACTTTATGCATTATTTTTATGCTTTTTTCACATCTTGTATTTATTTTTTGCATAATGAGTTTTATTTTTTATATCTTGTAGTTTTCATTACTAGGTATTATACTATAGAGAGGAGGAGATGTTATGCATTCAGAAGATTTTATTAAAAAGATACTAGATGATATAGACACCTTTAATATTGATGATATTCCAAACATTGATTTATATATGGATCAGGTAACTACCTATCTTAATGATAAATTTGCCAATACTAAAAGGCACGAAGATGACAAGCTTATGACTAAAACAATGATTAATAACTATGTCAAGAGTCATCTGCTTCCATCACCTGAAAAGAAAAAATACACAAAAGACCACATGATGGTTCTTATTATGATTTATTTTTTCAAAAATATCATTTCCATCAATGATGTAAATAAACTTATTACTCCATTGCTGGATTCATATTTTCACAACGAAGAAATACCTCTTGAAAATATAATAAATACTTTTTTAACTTTTGCCAAACAGTGCAATTTAACTGACAGTATTTTAACTGAATATAATGAATGTCGTGAAATTTTCAAAGACGCAAATGTTAAAGATAAAGAATATCTTGAAACAATGGGCTTGATTACAATGTTAAGTTACGACACTTTCGTTAGAAAAATTGTTATTGAAAAATTAATCGACTCATTGCCTGACACAGAAAATACCGAAAAATAATATTAACGCAATAATCCCGTAAACATACATTTTACCTGTACGTTTACGGGATTATTTTTTAATAAAGAACGTTGCTTTCCATATTATATAATATACAAAATGCATTGCCACGCATACTCTTTATTCTACACAGCAAACATGCCATCACGCATATGCTTTATTTTACATTTCAACATTTGCCTAATTGTTTTTATTTTCAGCTTCTTTTTCATGTACACGTTCAAGAACCAAATCATATCCATCGTTTCCATAATTAAGTGAGCGATTAACTCGGCTAATAGTTGCTGTTGATGCTCCTGTAGCATTTGAAATATCAAGATATGTTTGTCCTTCTCTTAATAATTTTGCTACTTCATATCGCTGTGATATTGATAGTAATTCATTAATTGTACACACGTCTTCAAAAAAAGTATAACACTCTTCCTTATCTTTTAAGGTAAGTATAGCTTCAAATAAATGATCTACTTCCGTTCTTCTAATATTCTTACTCATAATATACCTCTCAATTGTCAGGTTTCTTTACTTTTAGATTTTAGCACTCTAAAGTTTGAAAGTCCAGTATATATTGTTATTTTGTTGCAAGTATTTTGCTGCAAGTCCAAACTTAAAATTTGAAATTAACTCTCCAAATTTCACGGTAGAATTTTATTTTACTATCTACTGCCTGTCACCCAAACTATTGAATCACATAAATTACCTAAACTGTATTTAGTCACCTAAATTATCTGAACTGTTTTCTCAAAGTCTGTAATTCTTCAACACTAAACTTGTATGTTGTGTTGCAGAAGTCGCATTTGACTTCAATTTCCTTACCGTCATTAATAATTTCATCCATATCTTTTTTGCTAATGCCTGCTAAAGCTTTTGCAATTTTTTCCTTACCGCAGTTACAAACAAAACCTGTCTCAATTTTATCTGTAAATTCAACATCCATGTCACCCATTACTTCTTTTAAAATATCCTCAGGTGTCATTCCTTTTTCAAGCATTTCTGTTACTGAACTAATGTTGTTTACTCTTTCTTCTAATTTATTTATTACTTCTTCATCAGCAAATGGCATAAGCTGGACAATAAACCCACCTGCCTGTTTTACTGTATTATCCTTTGACATTAAAACACCTAATCCTACAGCAGAAGGAACCTGTTCTGATGATGCAAAATAATATGTTAAATCTTCAGCTACCTCGCTTGTTCCCAAAGGCACCTGACTAACATATGGTTCTTTTAAACCCATGTCCTTAATTACTGTAAGTGTTCCGTATCCAATTGCTGCACCTACATCAAGTTTTCCTGCGTAATTTGCAGGTATAAGCACATTAGGATTTCCTACATAGCCCTTTACATGCCCTTTTGAATCAGCAGTAACTGTCACACCGTTAATTGGACCGTCACCTTTCATCATTAAAGTAAGCATGTCCTTTTCCCCCTTCATCATTACGCCCATCATTGCACCGCCTGTTAATAATCTGCCAAGTGCTGCTGTTGCAACGGGACTTGTATTGTGATGCTGTCTTGCTGTTTCAACCATTTCTCTTGATGTAATGGCAAATGCTCTAATCTGTTTATCTGCTGCTACTGCTCTAACTATATAATCCATTTTATTGTTCCTTTCTTTATTTAGCATTACTTTTTCTAACTACCACGTACACTCTGTCATTTTCTTCAGTTCCTTCATTATCAGTAAAAGCTTCATATATTTTTTCTAATTTAAGTCCTGATTTTTCAACTGCTTTTTTCACTTCATTTAAAGTATACCCTCTTTGAAAATGCTCCTCTTCATATTTGTCATATCTGCCATCTTCAGCCCTAACAAATACTGACAAATAATATTCATTAATATTTGTCTCTTCATCAAAATAATTTTCCCAAATAAAACTGCTGTCTTCCCTGTCCTCAGCTATGGTTTTCTCACCAATATCAGAAAAATATTTCTTTGTTTTTAAATCAAAAACAAATACTCCGTTATCTTCTAAATACTCATTAACTCTCTCAAGAACTTTAGTAAAATCACCATAATCTGTAATATAGTTCATTGAATCACCAATGCTCACCATTGCAGGCACTGCATATGGAAGTTGCAGATTAGTTGCATCCTGTAAAACATACATGATTTCTTCCTCTTCCTTTTTACTTTCAGCAATTTCAAGCATTTCCTGGGAAAGATCTATTCCTATCATATTATAACCTTTTTCGTGAAACAGCATTGTACCCGTTCCTGTTCCACAACCTATTTCAACCAAAGTGCCGTCTTTTGCACCATATTTTGTTAATAACTTTGCTGCATAATCACACCATTGATGATAATCTACATTGTCCATAAATTCATCATAAACCTGTGCGAATCCACCGTATGCTTCCATTTTATTCTCTCCGATTTCCTTATATTTAATTTTTACAACATAGTGATTTTACCAACAATCACTGCTAAACGCAACCTTGATTAATGCCACCTGCTCATTTATACTATTTAAAGAATTAGGAATAATATTTATGTTACTATTTCTTTAATTAATAATAGGAGAACTTCAATGACAGTTAGTATATATAATAAAATTAAAATATCCTCAAAAAAACAATTTGAAAAATACATTTTACTTTTAATTGCTTGCATTATTATTTTTTTAAATTGTCCATTTATATCTGTTTTTCACCCAACAGAAATAAACGACATTAGCACAGTAACTTCAAAAGACAAATATGTTAAAATTACCACATCAGATTTGCATTACACCGGTTATACCTTCGAGAAAATCGGTCACAAAAAATATGGCTATTACTACACCATAAAAAATAGTAAAAGTCTTTTTGTGCTTCTTCCGGTTGACTCAACTCCCAAAGAAACTTTAAGTAATTATTCTTTTAAGGGAAAAGTCACTAAACCGAACAGAACTTACAAAAAGATGCTCTCTATGTTAATTAAAGATTTAAACTGGAACGAAGCTTCAATGAATGATGTAAATAAAGATTTTTTCATTAGCAATGCAGACTATAATATTATTCCGTACATTATTTTATTTTGGCTTTTAATTTTTATTTTGCTTACTACTATATATAAGCTTATAAATTATGCCTTATATTTTGCAAAGCCTTATACTTACAACGTCTGCCCTTTTAAAAGTAAAGAAGAGCAGCGTTACTTAATTAAAAATGCCAATATTGAACTTAACAGTGACAATTACATTCAAATTAACAGCATGTATATAACAGAAAATTATCTTGTGGATTTAACTGTTCCAAGAATTTATGTTATACCACTTAACGATATAATCTGGTGCTATCGTGTAGGCAAGTTTGCTTTTAATTCTAAAAAGACTGCCACTGAATTTTCACTTGTACTTACTTCTTTTGATGGAATTACAACAACACTCAGGCACAAAACCAGTGACGAAGCTTTGGAGCTTTTAAATACAATTCGTGCAACAGAAGCCAACATTATCATTGGTTTTTCTGACTCAAAAAAGCACGAAGTAAAACAAATTATTGCATCTAATAAATAAATAAATAACTAAATAATTAATTAAATAAATAATGAATAAAGAAGTGTGTAGCCCTAGCGGAATATTTTTGTGTAATAATACATTTAAAGAATTTTTCTATACAAAAAAGATAATCTAATTTTGATATTTGCGTATTCTCTATAAGTAAGGCTTTTATCTCCATCCTTTTGAGATACTGTTCAAAATTAAATTATCTTTTTTATTTTTTATAATTGTCTAATATAAATTTTGTACTTTTTTCTGATAATCTTATATTATCTTCCACAACAATGTTTATATTTCTTTCCTGAACCACATGGACAAGGATCATTTCTACCAATCTTCTTTTCCTTAACGATTGTTCCTGAACGTTTTTCTTCCTTGTATAATTCCTTCTGTCTTTCAGGTGTAATGATATCGTTCCATTCTTCTAATTCGTATAACCACTGTGCCTTAGCAGCTACCATGTTCTTATATAATAATTCAGGTTCATAATCTAATGATACTTCTGTTGTTTCAGTAAGCTGGTCCATTGGATTTTCTTTTTTAAGGCTTTCGCTAATACCATCTAAAAATCCTACCATTGTAAGAACTTCCATGTCGTATTTCTTTGCAAGTTCTTCAACTGTGCCTGAAACTACTGTGCCATAATTTTTAAGAATATCCTTATATACTTCCTTTTCCTGTAAAAAATATGCATTCCAGAAATCATTGTACTGCTGCTGAGTCTGTTCCTGATTGTATGCTATTTCTCTCCATGTTTCTAATAAATACTTATCTGCCATTTTTTCCTCCAAAAGTAATTATTTTAGTTTATCCTCTGATAGACATTCAACTTATTAGATTATACTTATTTAAAACAATAATTGCAATATATTATTGGTCTGTTATAATCTTTTATGTTAAATAATTTTAATATAAGCTTCTACTTTTTAGACTTATATTGTAGTAGAAAGGATTCGTTAGGTACATAATATGGAAAAATTAAAAAGAATCATGGCACTGCTTGGTGTTATTGTCGTCGTTGTATGTGCATTACTTACTTTAGTGTTTGCATTGTTGGGATATAGTACACTTTGGAAAGCTTCAGCCTATTGTATGGTTGTAATTCCGGTGATTATTTATGTTATGATGTGGCTTGCAAAGCTTTTAGAAAATCGTGGAAACAAAAGATAGGTATTGAGCCTCTGTACTCATAGACCTTCGGTCTATTTCGTCAGTGGCTTTCGCCACATCAAATAAAAAACACAGCCGAAAAATTGTGCAAGCACATTTTTCGGCTGTGTTTTTTATTTGGCGAGGCTCAATGCCTATCTGTATATGATTTCATGTCTGCCTGGTCCGTTACTTACCATTGTGATTGGAACTCCGAGTTCTTTTTCGATGAACTCGATATATTTACGGCAATTCTCAGGTAATTTGTCATATTCTGTTATTCCACGTATATCTTCTTTCCATCCTGGAAGTGTTTCGTATACTGGTTTTGCTTTCTTTAACTGTGATGTTACTGGGAAGTCTTTTGTTACTTCTCCGTCGATTTCGTATCCTACACATACTGGGACTTCATCTAAGTAACCTAATACGTCAAGAACTGTAAGTGCTACTTCTGTTGCGCCCTGCATTCTTACACCGTATCTTGAAGCTACTGCGTCAAACCATCCCATTCTACGTGGACGACCTGTTGTGGCACCGAATTCGCCACCGTCACCACCACGACGTCTTAATTCGTCTGCTTCTTTACCAAAAATCTCACTTACGAATTCTCCACCACCTACTGCTGAAGAGTAAGCTTTTACTACTGTAATAATATCTTTGATTTCATAACATGGGATACCTGCACCAATTGCACCATAAGATGCAAGTGTTGATGATGATGTTACCATTGGGTAAATACCAAAATCAGGATCCTTTAATGTTCCAAGCTGTCCTTCTAAAAGAATTGTCTTTCCTTCTTTGATAGCGTTGTTTAAGAATAATGAAACATCTGCTACATAAGGTTTTACAATATCTCTGTATTCATGTAATGTTTCTAATAATTCATCAGGATCGATAAGTGGCTTGTGATACATGTGTTCAAGAAGAATATTCTTCTGTTCTGCAATTCTTACTACTTTTTCTTTTAATGTATCTTCGTCAAATAATTCTGATACCTGGAATCCAATCTTTGCATATTTATCTGAATAAAAAGGAGCGATACCTGACTTAGTTGAGCCGAAAGCTTTTCCTCCAAGTCTTTCTTCTTCGTATGCATCAAAATCAATGTGATATGGCATAAGAATCTGTGCTCTATCTGAAACTAAAATATGTGGCTTTGGCACTCCCTGTGAAACGATATCATCAATTTCCCTCTGAAGATATGGAATATTAAGTGCTACACCGTTTCCAATAACACATGTTGTATGCTGATAAAATACTCCTGATGGAAGTAAATGTAATGCAAACTTTCCATATTCATTTATTATAGTGTGTCCTGCGTTACTACCACCCTGGAATCTAACGATGATATCTGACTTTTCGCCAAGCATATCTGTAATCTTACCTTTTCCTTCGTCACCCCAGTTGGCACCAACAATCGCTCTAACCATTTGGTTTCCTCCTACTTTGTGTTGTTCGTTAATAATTATCTCTCGCTGCTTCCTAGCAGACCACTAAACATTATACTATCTAGCCGAAAAAAATGCTAGTGCATTTTAAATATAATCCCTATTTTCAAAATTAAAATTTCAAATTTTGCTCTCCACCTCACAGTATAATTTACTTTTACATAAATCCTATTTAATTCACACTCTATTTAATAGGAAGCTGAATTTCCGTTAAACATTCATCATCTATTGATGTTTCATAGTCATCAATATGACAAAATTCTATAGGATCACCTACTATTTTCATGTGATGTTCTTTTGCAAAAGTTATTAATTTGTCTACAGCAATTTTTGTTCTGGTGGAAGGTCCCTTATAAAATATTGACAAATATTTTCCTGCCGGCAGAGAATAATTACTATTGTAAAGCAATGTATCTGAATAAAAAAATACGCCTTTGGTTTCAAAGGAATTACCATCATCACTTACTTTTGACGTATCTAACACGTAGCAATCACATGCACCAATTGTGTCAACTTTGTTTTTGTGAGACTGCATGTATTTTACAAGATAGTAATCCACATCATCATCGTCAAGATTTGACTCGCTTATCATTACGCAATGGCGTTCATCAAATTCTTTTACCCTTATATTGCCTAAGTCTGTATGGTTTATATTTTCTTCTAACGATTTTATTCTCGCCTCAATACTTACCTTCTTTTCAAATAACTCAACAATACTTTTATTCACTATATTAAGTTCCTCTGATAAAAGCATTTTGGTTGTTTCCACATTTTGGTTCTTATCAAATTCCTTAATTCTGTCTGTGGAAAAACTAAGTCCCAACAGTTCTCTTATCATTGTAAGTTGCCGGATATCCGATAAAGTATATACTCTGTAGTTGTTTTCCTGATTTCTGGTTGGTTCCAAAATTCCAATTTTTTCATAATATCTGATTGAATCAGCGCTTACGTTAAAAAGTCTTGATACTTCCCCAATGTTAAAAGTCTTCTTTCTCTTCATATTTATCCTTTTCCAAATTTGCTTCTATATCTGTTGTTTTAATAAAAATTCTTCTTATAACATTTTCCAGCACTCTTTTTTATGACTGCTCTCTAACATTAGTATAATACCAATGTTTTTATGAAATTATAATCATATTTTCTTTTATTTAGCACTTTAATATAACAATTATATGTGTTGACATTTGTATTATACCAGACTTTATTATATTTATGAATTAAATTTGCATAAACATAATTATTTGTGTAATCGTAATTATTTATATAAAGTAGTTATTTATTGAGAAAGGATTTTAACTTATCATGCATGATAAAAAATATAAAATGGAAAACAAAATTTTGAAACTATCACTTACAGGAACAATTATTTTTACTGTAGTAGAAGTAATCGCTGCAGTTTTACTGGGTTCAAAAACCGTTATAGCTGATGGCATTTTCGACTTGTTTGATTTAATGCTTCTGCTACCAATGTTCATTCTTGTTCCATTTTTGTACAAGCCTGTTTCCGAAAACAAGCCTTACGGATTTTCTCAGATAGAATCTCTACTTGTTCTTTTAAAATACACTGTACTATTAGTTGTGGTTATTAACATGATTGTTTCAAACATAAAGATTTTATTAAACGGCGGGCATACTGTAGACGCTTTCAGTGTTTTAATGTATGAATCAACTCTTTGCTTTTTCTGTATTTTAATGCTTCTATTATTAAAGCACCTAAGCCGAAGCTATTCCTCACTTATGATTCAGTCGGAATTATATTTATGGAAGGTAGATGTTGTAAGTACACTTGGTATATCTGTTGCTTTTTTATTCCAGCTATTGCTTGCAAATACAGAACTGAAATTCATAATTCCATACATTGATTCTTCTGTAGCCATTGTGGTTTCACTGTTTTTATTAAAAGAACCTGTTGTTCAGATTTTTAAAACTTTAAGAGAACTTGTTCTGTTCTCACCTGAGAAAAAAATTATGGATGAAATTCGTATCGTTGTTAAAGAAGACATTAAAACTTATGATTATAGCTTAGATTTTCTTGACGTTACTCAGACTGGTCGAAAAACCTGGATTGAAGTATATGTGAAAAGTAAATCTGATATTATAAAAGTTAAAGATTTTAAAAATATTCAGGAACACATTACAAAAGATTTAGAAAATAAGTTCGACCAGATTTCCGTTGAAATAATTCCCGCAATATAATATTGCGTTCATTTAGAACTACTTTATTTAGAAGTGCCTAAAAAAATTAGTTTATTAAAAAAGTATGGATTATTTTTAATTATAGTGTTATATTTGTTGTAATTTATTTTAACTTATCGGGAGGCGAGGTAATATGAAACAATGCAATAGAAAAAATCTCATATGTTATCTTATTTGTATTAGTCTCGTTTTCTCATGGGTTACTTTCGGTATTTCAAATACCAGCGAATTATTCTCATCATCTTCCAAAGATGATTCTTGTACTTTTCAGGTAATTAAAGATGCATTACCTGCAACAGTATCTACAAGAAGCGAGTCAGGAAGTTCAGCCTCACTTGCACGTTTACGCAATGCAAACAATACCTTTTCAGGATTTGGCGGTATTTTTGCAGTTCTTTTAACTTCACCCTGCTACAAATTTTTTGTGGTATTACTTTCTCTAATACTGGTTAATACTGCAATTATATATAGTAGGACTACAATTCTAAATTATATTCACCAAAAGGATGGTAAGAAGTAATATGTACAGCCTTTTTGTAAGGTTTTATTTTGGTACAAAAAAATAAGGAGGTACATATTATGGAAACAGGTATTATCGTTGCAGTTATGGCTGTTATCGTTGTTGCTGCAGGAATTTATGCATGGTATATCTCAAGAGACTAATTTTTATACCTGGCATAATTTTATAGGTTGGATATTATGCCGGAATGTAAAGCTTTTTTCATATTATATATATGATTGTTAATGTAGTAAGCACAACAATCCAATTAAGATTAAAATGTCGGGGGACCATCTTAATCTTTTAATGAAATACTCACTGGAATATTTGAAGTTTTTAAGTGTGGGGGGAGACTAAAAGACTTTCATATTCCTTTGAGTATTTTTTATTTCTGCTATTTTTTCTGCTATTTTTTCTGCTATTTTTTGTTTATACTGATATTTTTTATAATTGCTATAATCACAACGCTATGATATACTGTAGAGTGACTTTTTATGAGTTTGAGATTAAGTTTTTAAGAACATTAAATCGGGAGGAATACAAATGTACAAGATTGTCAAAAGACAGCAATTAAACGATACTGTTGTACGCTTAGATGTTCAGGCTCCTTTTATAGCTAAAAAGGCTAAAGCCGGACAGTTCATTATTTTCAGAATTGATGAACATGGTGAGCGTATTCCACTTACTATTGCTGATACAGATGCAGAAAAAGGAACTGTATCTATTATTTTTCAGATTGTTGGTCAATCAACAATGCTTTTATCACAGTTACAGGAAGGCGATGCTATTTTAGATTTTGTTGGTCCACTTGGTGCAGCAACAGAGTTTGGTGATGCAAAGAAAGTTTGCGTTATCGGTGGTGGTGTTGGTAATGCCATTGCTTATCCTTCTGCAAAAGCTTTATTTAACATGGGAGCTGACGTAGATGTTATCGCCGGATTTAGAAGCAAAGATATTGTTATTTTAGAAGATGAATTCAAGGCTGTATGTAACAGACTTTTCATTACTACAGATGATGGAACTTATGGAGAAAAAGGATTTGTAACCAACAAATTACAGGAATTAATCGATGCCGGTAATAACTACGATTTAGTTATTGCAATCGGACCAATTCCTATGATGAAGTTTGTTTCAAAGGTTACAGAACCATATAACATTAAGACATTAGTTTCACTTAACCCTATTATGATTGACGGAACAGGAATGTGCGGTGGTTGTCGTGTTACTGTTGGAGGCGAAATCAAGTTTGCCTGCGTTGACGGTCCTGATTTTGATGGTCACAAAGTTGATTACGATGAATTAATGCAGCGTAATTCTACTTATAGAGAATTTGAAGCTCACGATAAAGAACACTGCCGTATGTACAAGGCAGCTGATATGGGAGGTGCGAAATAATGCCTAATATGACTTTAACAAAGGTACCTATGCCTACACAGGAACCTAATGTAAGAAATAAAAACTTTGACGAGGTTGCTTTAGGATACACTGCTGAAATGGCTATGGAAGAAGCAACAAGATGTATTAACTGCAAGAATAAACCTTGTATGAGTGGTTGTCCTGTATGCGTTAGAATTCCTGAATTTATCGCACAGGTTGCTGCAGGTAATTTTGACGAAGCTTACAATATTATAACAAGTACAAATGGTCTTCCAGCCGTATGTGGTCGTGTTTGTCCACAGGAAAATCAGTGTGAAGGAAAGTGTATCCGTGGTATTAAAGGTGAACCTGTTGCCATTGGTCGTTTGGAAAGATTCGTTGCTGACTACCATATGGCTCACAGCAATGATGACGCTGTAAAACCTGAATCAAACGGTATTAAAGTAGCTGTTATCGGTGCAGGTCCTGCCGGACTTACATGTGCAGGCGACCTTGCAAAACTTGGTTATGAAGTTACTATTTTTGAAGCTTTCCACAAAGCCGGTGGTGTTTTAGTTTATGGTATACCGGAATTCAGACTTCCTAAAGATATTGTACAGAAGGAAGTTGATAACCTTACAAAACTTGGTGTTAAGGTTGAAACTAACATGGTAATCGGTCGTGTACTTTCAGTTGATGAAATTATGGAAATGGGATTTAAGGCAGTATTTATTGGCTCAGGTGCCGGTCTTCCATCATTCATGGGTATTGAAGGTGAAGCTTTAGTTGGTGTATATTCTGCAAATGAATATTTAACAAGAGCTAACCTTATGAAAGCTTACTTAGATGATTATGATACACCTGTAATTAAGAGTAAAAACGTTGCTGTAGTTGGTGGTGGTAATGTTGCCATGGACGCTGCAAGAACAGCTCTTAGACTTGGTGCTGAAAATGTATACATTGTATATCGTCGTGGCATGGAAGAACTTCCTGCACGTAACGAAGAAATCGAACATGCTGAAGAAGAAGGAATTATCTTTAAAACATTACATAACCCTGTAAAACTTAAAGGTGATGAAAACGGTCGTGTATGTAAGATGGAATGTGTTAAGATGGAACTTGGCGAAGCTGATGCTTCAGGTCGTCGTCGTCCTCTCGCCATTGAAGGAAGTAACTTCGATATTGATGTTGACACAGTTATTATGTCAATCGGTACAAGTCCAAACCCACTTCTTAGAACTACTACAGAAGGTTTGGAAGCAAACAAATGGGGTTGCTTAGTTGTTAATGAAGATACTTTAGAAACAACAAGAGACAACGTATTTGCCGGTGGTGATGCCGTAACAGGTGCTGCTACAGTAATCCTTGCAATGGGAGCCGGAAAACAGGCTGCTGCAAGCATCCACGAAAGATTAAGCAAATAATCAATTATAAATAAAATCATGCTTATAGATAATATCTTATTTATTAAGTTGTTATTTATATAAGATGAATAAAAAGAGAGATAAAAGTTTTGAATTAGCTTTTCTCTCTCTTTTTGATTAATCTTATAAATTAATATTATAAATAAATCTTTTTAAATCAATCTTATAATTCATTATTCTAACTGATTCTATTATTAGTTATTAATAAGATTTCATTGTTTCTTTACTTTAATTTTCTTTGGTTTACTCCAATCACCGTAAACTCTCTTTTTATTAACAACTGCAATTCCTCTTGCTCTAACGTAAAGCTTTTTCTTATTAACAAGCTTCTTACTCTTAACTGTAAACTTAGTTTTCTTTACAATCTTCTTAACAAGAACTTTCTTAAACTTCTTTGACTTAGAAATCTGAATCTGGAATTTCTTAGTGCATTTTGTTTTCTTTAACAAAATGCTAACTTTCTTTGATGCTTTTGCTTTAGTTGCTTTTTTTACTTTTGCCTTGTTAGGTTTTAATGATTTATCATTGTCTCCTGAAGCACCATTTAAAGTTGTTATTTCATTACCCTGTGTTGTGCTATCTACAGTAGTTCCTTCCTGCTCATTTGTTGTTACATTTGTTTCGCCAGTTTTTGTGGTTGTATTTCCAACCCTAGTTGTTGTAGACTGCTCTGTTGTTGTCTGCGCAGATTTTGTTTCTGTAGCATCTGCAGGTGGTAATGTTACATAAGGTCTACGGGTTGTTGTCTCTGCTGTTGTTGTTTCATCTACTTTTGCAGCATCTGTTCCGTAAATACCCATTTCATAAATAGAATATCCATATATTGTTGTTCTAGACTTACAGTTTATCTTAATATATCTCGCTTTTGTTGCTGTCTTAAGCGTTACTGTATCAAGTCTGTAAGCTGTACCGCTTCCACCTGTAACCGTTACCACAGACGTAAAATTCTCACCGTCATTTGATACTTCAACTGTATAATCTGATGCAGAAGCTGCCTCCCAAAGCAACTGTAACTGCTTAACGTTCTTTTCGCTACCCAAATCAACTGTTATGTATTCATTGTCAGAACCATGTTTTGATTCCCATCTGGTATCTTTGTTATTATCAATTGCATTACTTGCTTTTCCGCCATTTCCATTTTCGGAAGATGCTGTAACAGAAACTCCATCCTGTCTAATATAATTTGTACACTGAACACCATTAACTGATACATTATCATCTAAAATAGTAGTTCTTTTTCCAAATGTATATAATGAATCACCTTCAGGCTCTACTGATGGTTCATAACCAGCCGGATTTCCATTGCTTCTGTACATTTCACCGGCTAAAGTTAATTCTCCTGTGTTGTAAAGCCAAAGTCCTGTGTTAGCATTGTTAAAACAAAATCCTGCATATCTTTCAACGTATTCTCTTTCATCTAAAAGAGGCATAACTGCATTCCAAAATTCTGCTGTTTTTCTAGCTGTATTTGATGTTGGGTTATTAATTCTCTTTGAAAATTCTGTAATCCAAATTGGTTTATGATATGTTTCCCATGCCCAATCAACTACGTTTTTAACAAACCAATCAGCCATTTCTGCTCCACCATCCCAATCATCAGGATAGCAATGAATAGAAATAAAATCTACATCAAGGTCATCTCTTGCGTTAATCTTCTCCATAAATGGCTGAAACCAGTTTTTGGAAGATTGTGGCCAAATTGCTGTAACAGGTGAACTTACATTAATATTATCATTCATGATACTTGGCCATAAATTATATACGTCATCAACAGACATATTGCACTGATCACCTAAATCCGGTTCATTAAAGTCAAGAACATATTTGTAACCCTTATCTACAAATCCCTGAACTTTATTTTTAATTATATTTCCGTTAGTTTCTTTCCATAGCATTGGCACAAACTCAACACCTTTATACTGTGAACCTGTACTTGGGCTATTGCCCCAATTATAGTACCAACTACAGCCCATGTCTTTTAAATCAACATTTCTTCCCATGTCTGTAGCTAATCCTAAACCTTTTTTAGACACCCCGAACTTAATTGTGTCTGTCTTACTTGTAGTTCCATCAGTATACTCTGCTTCAACATATGCTGAGTGCATTTCAACCTTTGTAGTGTAACAATCCATAGATGTTGACTGTGTACTACCTACTTTCTGTCCATCTAAAAATACACTATAACTCTTAACTGTTTTCGCTGTGGCTTCACTCCATTTTATATCAAAATGTCCCGATGCAACTAATGCGTTGTCGTAGGGAGTTGTGATTGCGAATGTTTCTGCTGCCTTCGTGTTTGTTTTGCCGTTTGCAACTGGAATAAGTCCAATAACAATTGCTATAGACAAAACAATAGCAAGCAATTTTCTTACTTGTTTCATAATGTTCCTCCTATATTCAACTGTATTTAACCCATTCAATTTTTTCCTATTATTAGTTATAATCAAAAAACGTTTTTAAAACAATTATCATTTTTTTATGAAAATTTGATATGTGTTTTGTGTATTTTTTTGTAAAATTTTTTTATGTTAAGCAATCTAATTCTAACTTGCTATTTTTTGAAAAAATCTGTTGACAAATTAATTTATTTTGTTAAAATAATAATAGTTACTATTATTGATATGGAGGTTATATGACAAAGCGAAGTCTACAAAGAGAAATGATAAAACAAAATTTGCTCTCAAGATATGATCACCCTACTGCTGATATGGTATATCAAAGCATTAGAGAAGAGCTTCCTAACATTAGCTTAGGAACTGTTTACAGAAACTTACGATTTCTTGTAGACCAGGGAGATGCCCTTTCCCTGAAGCTTGGTGATGGTCGCGAACATTTTGACGGTCACGTTGAACCACATTACCACTTCATTTGTACTAAGTGTGGCGACGTTGAAGACATTTTCATGGATGAATTAAACATCTGTGAAGAGGCTGCAAAACATTGTTCAGGAGAGATTAAAGGTCACAGCACTTACTTTTATGGTTTGTGCAAAAATTGTAAATCTATACATTAATGGTAAATTCATTTTTATTATTATTTTAAAAAGTTTTATTTATAGGAGGAAGAAAAAATGGCAAAATTTGTATGTTCAGTATGTGGATATGTTTATGAAGGAGATGAAGCTCCAGAAAAGTGCCCAGTTTGTGGTGTTCCAGCAGAAAAGTTTAATAAAGTAGAGGAAGGCGAAAAAACATGGGCTGCAGAGCATGTAGTTGGTGTTGCACAGGGAGTTAGCGAAGATATTTTAGCTGATTTAAGAGCAAACTTTGAAGGCGAATGTTCAGAAGTTGGTATGTACCTTGCAATGGCTAGAGTAGCTCACAGAGAAGGCTACCCTGAAATCGGTTTATACTGGGAAAAAGCAGCTTACGAAGAAGCTGAACACGCTGCAAAATTTGCAGAATTACTTGGCGAAGTCGTAACAGACTCAACAAAGAAAAACCTTGAAATGCGTGTAAATGCAGAACACGGTGCAACAGCAGGAAAATTTGATCTTGCAAAACGTGCAAAAGCTGCAAACCTTGACGCAATCCATGACACAGTACATGAAATGGCAAGAGACGAAGCAAGACACGGCAAAGCATTTGAGGGATTACTAAAGAGATACTTTGGTTAATTACGAGCAACGTTAAAAATAAAAAAGGCGATAATACTGCTTGCAGGAATTATCGTCTTTTTCTATTTTTTAATGTTGTGACAATCTCCAGCGAAAAGTAACGAAGCAGATTTGAGCTGGAGATTGCTCGTGATTTTAAGCTACAAACTGAGCAAATATAAAATAAGAGAGTCCTTATAAGAACCCTCTTATCAAAAAAACGACTATATGATAAAAAACAATAACTCTACTTGTAATATTTCTTCACTGCCTGAACAGCTTCATCTTTTGACAAATTAAATTTTTCTTCCACTTTCTTTTCAATTATATCTGTTGTTGCACCTAACTCTTTTGCCACTTCTATGAGTGCCTTTATACCCTCTTGTATACCCTCTTGTATACCTGCCTGCATTCCTTCCTCTATGCCCTGCTGCTTGCCCTCAAGAACCATGTCCTCTAATGCCTTACACATATTAACTTCCTCCTTATTTTTCTCATACTGCCTCATATCTATTTCTACCTTTCCAAATGTTTTTATCATTCTAGCAGATTCAATGTCCATATGTAAATAATATTCATGATTGTTTTCCAAAATTTCTTTAACTTTTGCCACGCTGTCTGATGCATTGATAAACTCTAACACTTTTCCCAGTTCGGTTTTAAATTTTGAGAAGTCCTTTATGTCTTTTGGCTCTATTATATTGATGTGATAATCATTTACATATCTTAAAATATCCAGATCTGTTTCTTTAAACATTTCATATAAACTTTTCGGTCCATCCCAGGCTTCATTGCCCCAATATAGCACCAATGTTATAACAGGTGTGATTTTATCACTCTTTGTTATTCCTGACAGATATTCTGCCGGGCTTAATTTATCTTTTTTCTTTTTGTGATCTTTTTCTATCCTGTTGACCTGCCCTGAATAATTCAATGCATCATAAAGTATGTTTCTTACAGGCATTGCGTAATGAACCTCTGACTGATTCTCTATGCCTAAAAGAAAATATGTATAATGGTTGTCACTTTTTATTACACACTTTTTAATAATGTCTCTATACTTTTCAATAAAAGTGTTTTTATACTTTTCACTGTAGGGAAGGGCTATTTCACTTATGCTTTCTTCTTTTAAGTTTTCTGACTTTATAACCTGCTTTCCATTGTATAAATAATAATTAAACACATCTGCAAACTTTTCATTATCTGACATATACTTTTTTGCTAACAAATCCTGTTTTCCCATACCATAACCTTTCTTTACTCATCTAATTATTGTTTCTTGTTTCATTTTATCACAAATTGTATAAGTATATATATGATATAGTATTTCTTTTATTTTGTCAACATATTATTCTATATTAGTATCATATTATATAAGTGTTTATATTTTTTACAAAAAAATACCTGCCACATCTCTAATATGGCAGATATTTTAGATTATCTTTCTATTTAAAATATAAATTGTTATTCTGTTGTTTCATTTTTCTCATCACTATGTACATTTTGCTTTTTACCCATTCTAATGCACAATATCAAAGATGTTACAAATATCGATGCAACTAATAATGCTTGTACTCTATACAAAATTTTCATATCTCCATTTCCAAATCCTGATAATATACCTACCAAACTTCCAAGTATGAAATATCCATCAATAACCATCTGTATATTTTTTAGTATATATCCTTTGCGCGATTTATATATTTTCGTAATAAATAGTATTGATATAATTAATGGTATAGACATACTAATAATTACCGCTAAAACCATTCGTAATACATGTCCTACATTTAACGATAATGTCGGAACCTCCCTCATCGCATATACTGTATACATAATACATTCAACAATTATGCATACTGTTGTTAAAATCAATGGTAGATATTTTTCTTTTCCAAGTTCTCTTAATTGGCGTTTCCTGTTTATTTCCTTTTTAGAAGTATTTTGTGTTTCTACCGCTTTTGTAACACTTTCTTTGTCTATTGTCTTTCCGCAATGAGGACAAGTTGTTGCAAATTCAGAAACTGCCATATTACAATTCGGGCATTTGATCATCCTCTTCGTCCTCCATATTCTTTTCCAAAAGTTCTATTATACGCTGATTCTGTTCCTGCGTTACTTTATCAGGAAGACTTAGTACATAAATATATCCAAATATTCCAAGCCAGAAGCACCATGCCCACGCATGAACTTCATCTCCATATCCTTTCATTGCAGCCACTTCAGACATTTTATATGCCAACACAATATTAGCTACAAAAATTGCAATTATCACACCATAAATAAATATTATTAGTTGTTCCATATTTTTTCTCCTTTTTCTATTGTATTTTATTGATAAAACTATTTTAACATATGACATATACTGTTTTTTTCAACAACTGACCCCTACAATATCATTCAACTAAAATATTATTTGCTATTTTTGTAGGTAAACCTTTTATTGAAACTTTTGTTTTTCCGACTACATACTATCTTTGCATAAATCATATATTTTATTATAGTCACTGAATCGTTCAGTATGTTTTATCTGTTGCAAATATTTAATTGCCACAAAGCCATTATCATCAGCATACAAACTCAATTGTGCCTGTATATAACAATATGTATCATAATCGCTATTTTTGATTTCTTCAGCTTTTTTCTCTATTTCAGATTTATGATTCTTAGCTAAATCTTCTGTTAACACTCCATTGTCAGAAAATTTTTCTAAATCCATACTTACCTGCTCTTCTTTTGTTGGTGGTGTTACAGCCTTGTATATTGCATGTCCGCCAAAAATTATTACAAGCGCCGAGGCAATTATGGCAAAGGTTTTTATAGATTTTTTTCTTCGTCTTTCTTCTTCTATTTTTTTGATTGCACGTTGTTCTTCTTCTATTCTTTGTTTTTCAAGTTCTTTTTCTTTCTCAGCTTTACGTCTTGAATCAAACTGTGATTGTAAATATTTTTCATCCACTTTTTTATTCCACCATTTCACTGTTTTTCCACAGTTATAGCATGGCTCCTCTACTTTATCAGTCTCATTGTAATTATAAGCTCCACATCCACATACATCTGTTTTCCCCAATTTTTGTGGAACATAAATTCCATGTTTCAGAGTTATCTCAGGAATGTTTTCGTAAAACTTTAACTGCTGCAAGCATTCTTCATTTAATATCTCTTCGGCAAATTTCATATTACTTTTTTCAAAATGTTTAGTGCCATCTGAAGTCCATACACTTCCATCTTCATATACAACTTTTGTGCATGTAATAATTATCTTTCTAGTATATGCATTCTGAAAATATACAGGTTCCCTGCTTCCGAACTCTTCTCCTCTGGCAACTACTTTGTCCTGATATATATACTCAATGGGTTCTCCTAACTCATGATTTTCTATGTCAAAACATTTAACATTAATGTATGTTGCCAAAATATTTTTCATCCCAATATTTCTTAACTTGATCTGTGCAAATATACTGTTTTTAACATTGTCTTTTGTCAATGCATATTTTTCAATAAACAATGGGCAATCCGGCATGTAATATTTTTCATAAATATATAACTGTTTATAATGTTCCATTTTTTATTCCTTCCTTTGTTGAATATATTTGATGTATACATTTTAACATATGACATATAGCACTTTTTTCGCCAACTGACCCCTTAGTACTTTTACACATTTTAACAATTCATCCTCTTTTTCTAAGATATATTGATATTTTTTATAGGAATTTCTTATTCGCTATTTTTCATATTAGCTAACCTCCTTTTTTATTCTTATACTATACCTTTAAATACTTTGTTGTATTAACTTCCTACAATTCCACTATATTTCCTGAAAGCATATTTTTATATTTATTATCACAAGTTACAAAAATAACCTGGTTACCGGCATCAGCAAATTTCTGAACCAACTTACACGCTTGCTCTGTTCTGTTTTCATCCATCTCTGTAAATGGGTCGTCAAAAACTACAAGACCACCACCATCAGGGAATAAATGTTCAAGTATTGCCAGTCTAAAAGCAAGGGCAATTGTATCTTTTGTACCCTCTGAAAGAATTTCATAAGTCATGTGATTATTACCACTTTGAATATTCACATCCATATTTTCATCCATAGACTTAAGATTAATTCTGCCATCAGTAATTACAGAAAGATACTCTGCAAACCTATCCTGAACATCAGACATTGTACTTTCGCCAGCCATATTCTCACGAGTCGCTTTAAGAACTGCTAAAATATGATTCCATCTTTCGCAGTCATCCTTAAGTTTCTGAAATTCTATTGTTGCATCATCAATTTGAGTTCTCAAATCCTCAGGTGCCACATCACCAAGCTCTTTTTCATGCTCACTGAGAGCTTCCTTTGCCTCTTCAATCTGGTTGGTAGCATCTTCAATATTGGAATTAAGTGTTTCTTTGTAAACTTTGGCATCTTCAATATCACGATACTTCTTTGGAATGTTTTCAACGTCACCCTGTTGCGAATCGATCTCTGCAAGTTTGTCTTCTGCTTCTTCAAGTTTTTTCTTCATGCAATCAACAGGTGCTTCGGCATCGTATTCTCCTTCTATGGAATTGCACTTCTGTTTTAACATTGCTTCATAAGAATCTATTGATTCAGAACCGCAAAGTTCCTTAATCTTCTTATCAAGTCCCTCCAGTTCTGAAGACTTTTCCTTATGATGTTCATAATCTTCATCAAGCTTATCAAGATCTATGCCTTCTATAAGATTATCATAATCTTTCTGAGCAACACTTAAATTATGATATGCTTCTGTATACTCCTCTCTCTTAGTTCTAAGTTCATCAAGATCCTTTACTTTGCATTTTGAAAGAAGTACTTCTCTTTCCTTATTATTTTCATCAAGCTGTCGCTTAACATTTTCCACATCTACGCCCTTTGCTGCAATTGTCATACTCATAACACCTGGAACTGTAATCTCTACAGTTTCATTAATATCAAATTCACCGGCAGAAATATCTACGTCCTTGCCTGTAGCAACTGATTTGACCTGAATGTCGGTGTTTCCAAGCTTCTTAATATTAGCTACAAGATTAAGATTAGAAAGCTGTGCTTGCAAACTGTTAATATCTGACTCAAGATCAACAAGCTTTTTATCATCTTCAACGGTTATTTCTGTCTTCCCTTCGATTGTTTTTTTTGCCTCATCAAGACTATCTTTTGCTGCCTGGATTTCTTTATACTGCGAAATTATAGTCTGAGCCTTAGCAAGCGTCTTTAAATGCAAAGCTTCTTCATAGTCTTTGAGAAGCTGTGGATATTCCTTTAAATCTGCAGAAATTTTGTTTCTCGCCTTTAAATACTCATCCTTAAGTTTCATATTACTATTATAAGTAGCAAGCGCTACTTCATAACGCGCATACTCTTTCTCTTCATTCTTGTAATTTTCCAGCTTTTCTTTAGCTTCATTGATTTTGTTATTGTCATTATCAATAGCTTTTTCAGCAAGTTCACTCTTCTGCAAAGCATACTCAAGTTCTGCTTTAGTATAATAAGCCTCCAGGATAGCTCCTACACCTTGAACCCATTTATTTCCAATTCCTCGTTTTTTATCAGGACCATCATTTGCAAAATCCCAATGTCCACTAAGTGCATCAATCTTTTCCTGAATAATCTTTTCAATTTCCTCCGGAGCAATCCCTTCTGTTGATGACATTCCTTCAGACGCAATAATAGAAACCAAATCCTGTTTTACAAGTGCCTTTTTGTCTAGCTTGTTTAAAATGTGCTCAACCACATTTGCCTGACTTTTTTGAGATGCAAAAACCACATCATCATAAAGCCCCCTCTTGTAAACCAATTCACCATCAATTATATCTCTAATCTTTTTCTCATTTGCAATAATTCCGTCGTTTGAAGACTCTAGTTCACACATCTCTGAAGCCCCCCACTTCTTCTGAAGGGTATACAGACCATCATCTGTAGCGAACACTAACGTTCCATCTACAACATCTCCCTTGGAATCAGAAGGCATAAATCTTGCAATGAAATCCTTGTCTTCTTTCTTACTCCTACTAAGCTTAGAGTCTCTATATAAAGTCTGATAAATAAGCTCAATCATAGTACTTTTACCAGTCTCATTATTACCAACCAATACATTTAGTCCGTCTTCAAATTCAACCTCCTTATTCTTAATACCTGCAAACTGTCTAGTTTTAACTGATTTAATATTCATATGTACAACCTCCTCTATTTCAATGATTTCACAATATCATATGCCATCTGAAGCTCCACCGGATCATCCAATAACCCTTTCAAAAATTTGGCTGCAAAACCAATCTCTGAAAATTCATTTTCAATCTTTTCACTGGTAATTTTCTCACTTAGGTCGTTATCATAAATCATGTGATCCAAGAATCTACTAAGTTGAGCCTCGTAAATTGCTTCTTTTTTCTGATATTCAGATGCATCTATACTTCCGGAGATTGTCAGTCTTACAATTGAGTTGCTAGAGTAATCTTTTACTAATTCTTCGATAGTCTTTTCTAAAGACTTATTGTCTGTAGCATTAAAAGTCAACTTCTCATCGTAGTATCTTATTCTTCCGGTTACTACACGTTTAGCCAAAATTTTCTTAATTCCATCGTTGTTCTGTAATGTAATCACAAAGGCATTACCTTCTGTATTATTGTGCAAATCAAGTTGTTCATGTGTTCCGGCATTAAAAATAGTATAGCCTGTCTTTTCCTCATTAGCTGGAATTGCAGGTTCTGTCACATGAGCATGTCCCAATAACCACACATCCATTGGAATACTGTCAAGCTCAGTTCTAGTCATTGGAAAATAGGCCCCTTCTGTATCAATTGCAAGTCCTTCCAAAGCGCCATGAGCAATACCAATATTATACTTGCTCACACCATCAATATTCTCTTCCTTTATCCAATCCAAGCGATTAGTGTCACTATGCTTACTATCGCAATAAGCAGGATAAAAAACAGCCGGTCCATCACTACTATCAAATCCATACGGCTGATATTCATTAAGTACAATAATATTGCTATGCGCATCTGCCATAGTCATAAAATCATTCCATAGCTGTTCATTACCTGAATAAAAATCGTGATTTCCGGGAAGCACCAAAACATTCTGATTAAAACCTGCAAGAATCTCAACTACACGTTTAACATCCTTTTTTGTTATTGCATAAGTATTATCAAAAAGGTCCCCTGTAATAACGAAGAACTCACATTGCTCTTTTTCTGCAGTTTCAATCATATCCTTAAGGCAAAGGAATCTGCTTTCTATCAACTGATTTTTAATACTATATTTATCAAATTTTCTTCCTATGTGATTATCACCTGTAACAAATAACTTCATTCTGCTGTCCTCCTACTATCTTCTATTTTTCGTCATTTTATTAACTAGCTCTTCCAGACTACTGCACTCGCGTGCATCCAGTATGTATTAAAGGCTGTCTGAATAATTAATTTCAATTTTTATTAAAAATCAATTCTACCGGGTCATCCCATCCCGGACTCTTATCTGTCATTCCCTCATATCTTATATAAATCGTATCTCCTTTTCTTTTCATAAATTCTTCCAATGGCATAATATAAGGATCAGGACCAGATATTTGCATTACTCTACTGCATACAAATTCGTATTCATCTTTTGCCTCATCTTCGTTACTAAAATAAATATCATAAGACGAAACTTCTTCTTCCTCTTGCATTGTGACCTTGCCATTATTTCTCTCTATAATAACATCATGTGAAAGACCACAATAACAATCAAGTATTGTCGCATATACTTCATAATGAAAATTTCTAAATATTTCCTTGTCAGCTTCCGATTCCTGCAGCTTTGCAAGTTCATCTATATAGCTATTTATTTCTGCCACAAGGCTTAGAACAGTATTCTCAAGACCTCCTGATGCTTCATCAAATATTATGCTTCTATTCTCTGAGTCATATTCGTCAACACTATAAAAAACATATTTCTGATTTAGTATTTTGTGTTCCAAAATTTCCTTTATTATTTCAAATTCTTTGTCAGTATTTACGTCTAACCTAAAGTCACAATAAACTTCTGCCATATTTTTATCTCTCCTTATCTCGCATTTTTCCGTTCTTAACACTTTATTTTTCATATTTTCCTAAATTGATTCTTTCCCTTGCAGCAATTTCAATCAGTCTGTCATCTGATGCACTTTCTACATCCGACAAGCCACCCATTGCCATACCAGCACCTCCAAACATAGCCGTACCATAATAATCTTCCAAATCATTTCTTAAAGCATCGTAATCCATATCTTTGTTCATAACTTTCTCCCTTCTTCCATATTTTCCCTCTGTCTCATAGTAATATTTTACCATGTTTTTTGTTAGTTTTTTTCAAAATTTGACCTTTTTGCACAATTTTTTTCATATAAATTTTCACTAATTGCTAAATACCTTTTATGTAATAATTATTTCAACAAATTACTTATTACATAAAAAACAGTCCTACAAAATTTTTCAACTCTGTATTTCTTCTTTTCATAAATGATAATAAATAAAGAAATGCCTGTTTAAATTCTGTAAAACTGTTTCTTACGTTGTATAGTTATATTCTATTTTTTAACTTTTCTTGTTTTAGACCAACGGCTATGAATTTTTCTTCCATTAACTATAGCGTAGGTTCTTATTTTAAATAAATAAGTTCCTTTAGATTTCAGCCTGCTTACATCAGCCGTCATTCCTGTAGCACCTTTTTTCTTTTTGCTCTTTTTTATGTTTTTAATTGTTTTCACTTTTTTAAATTTTCCTTGGGTGCCTTTTCTCATATACACCTCAACGCCTTTGCTGTTGTCTTTTATTACTCCCCATGACAAAATCCATATGGTTTTGCTTTTTCTTAAAGTTAATTTAGGCTTTTTAGGCACGCCTCTAACATATGTTGACCAAATGACTGACCAGGTTACTTTATTATTTTTTCCAGTTGCCTGTATTGTGTAAAAATATGTTTTACCAGGTTTTACCTTTGAATCAATAAATATGTTGCTTTTTGTTTTTCCGATTAATTTGAACTGACCATCTTTTTGTGCTTTGTATATTTTGTAACTATTGCCATTCTTTATTTTTTTCCATGACAATTTTACAGAATGGTAATTCAGTTCTTTTACACTTTTTATTTTGAATTTGCCCGATGGTGTAATATCAAATGGTCCTTTAGTAGTTTCAGTATTATTTCTGCCTGATGTTGTCTGACTTCCCAGTTTCTTACTTGTGGTAGCACTAACAGGTGTCGTTTGACCTCCTGTACCTTCTGTATTCTTACTTGTAGTCGTACTGTCAGGTGTTTCCTGACTGCCTATGTTTTCTGTATTCTTATCTGTAGTCGTGCTCTCAGGTGTTTCCTGACTGCCTATGTTTTCTGTATTCTTATCTGTAGTCGTACTCTCAGGTGTCGGCTGGTTGCCTGTATCTTCAGTGTTTTTATCTGTTGCTGTAATATCAGTTGTTGTCTGATTTTCTGCATCTTCTGTTGGGTTTATATCAGATGTACTATTTGGGGTTGTTTCTGTTGGTCCAACCGGTGTATTCTCTTCAGTTGTAGATGTTTCAGACTCACCAGATTCCGTTGATGTATTGTTAGTCGCTTCCGTTGTTACATTACCGCTTGTTTCCGTACTTGTACTATCTGATGTTTCTCCATCATTGTTTTCATAATCCAAATCTATACTTATAAAATCTATTCCGTTTTCTTTTGCGTAAGTCTCTGCTGTAGACCCTTTAAAGCCATATATTGTTTTCAAATTCATAGGCATACCTTTTTTTGCCAGTTCGACATTAGGATTTTTGATTGTCATAGTAGTCAATTCAGAGCAATTATCGAAGGTATGATTTTCTATCTTGGGTACCTTACTTGGAATTGTAATTTCTTTTAATTTTGAATCACCTCTAAAAGCACCGTATTCTATTCTTTCAATACTTTCAGGTAAATAAATTTCCTCTAAATTAGTATAGTTTTTGAATCCTCCTTCCTCTATTGCAGTTATATCACCACATACAATAACTTTTTTTGAATTACAGGATATTTCCGTATCTATTACCCCCTCATTATTTATAATAGAAAGTTCATCACCGAAAATAACATAATTTATACTATCCGAAGGAGTAGATGCAGCGCTAAGTTTAATTTTTTCTACATTCTCACCTGTATATTGCCATATTTTACATCTTTTGTTGCCATAAGCTTTTTCTATTGTTTCAGGCCACTGCTGTGGCATTTTAGACGGTTGACTAACACCTGTTAATACTACTTTAATATTGTTACATCCATAAAAAGCATAATCACTTATGGTTCCTGCTTCGTAATTTATATAACTTTTCGTGTAAGTACATAACAACATATACACACTCTCAAGACTTGTGCAATTAAAAAAAGCATAATCATCTACTGTCTTTAGCCAGCGCGGTAGAATTATTTCTTTCAATGCAGTACAGTTTGCAAAGGAGTTCTTCCCGATTGTTTCCAAATGATTTGGCAATTCAACCTCTACAACTTTTGTATAATTTTTGAATATTTCGTCAGGAACATTTTTAATATCTTTCTCAAGAACAATTCTTATTGTTTTATCCTCCAAATGTGCATCCTGCAAATCCTGAAACTGGTTAATATCTATGTAACCACTACCTGTAATTCGTAATGTTCCGTCTTTTTCTAACTGAAAATATGCTGTAGGTCCACACTGACCTGATATTTTATTTTCTTTTGCCTTTACCAAGCTATTAGGTAGTGCATATGTAATAACCATACATACAATAAGCAGATAAGATATCATTTTCCTATTTTTCAATATTTTCATCTGTTCTTTACACGATGTATTCTTAAAATACAACCGCCTTCTCCCTTCTTTTAATAATAAAGAATGTCGCTTGCGACATTCTACGCAACCAATGCATGCCCGTCCGCAACTATTTTCTTTTCACGCCAGAGTATATCCCTAGTGGAACGTTTATTTATGGAATAAGAAATTCCGGAGAAATTTCTTATTCCATAAATAAAAAGCAATTCTGTATCATTATCCCTTTAAGTTAGGTCTACGAATTGCTTTCTAAGTAAATTTATTTAATTAAAACTTTTTACATTAAATCTTTGTTATACACTGCTCTTTCTCCGCCAATGAATTTTGGTCTAACTCTTGCAGCAAGAACGTTTGCTTCACCGATTTTGTTATGTTCTAACTTAACAGGAACGGCAACCTTCTTAATGTGCATGCCGATAAGTGTTCCACCTATGTCAATTCCTGCATCAGCTCTGATTTCTTCAACTGCAACAGGATTTGCAAATGTTTTGTATGCAGTTGTTCCAAAAGAACCACCTGCCTTTGGTTGAGGCACAACATTAACTATGTCTGAAAAAGGTACTGCATCTCTCTCAACGATAATTGCTCTGTTAAGATGCTCGCAACATTGGGCTGCTAAATATATGCCCTTTTCCTGTAAAACCTGATAAATTCCCTTAAATACAGCCTGTGCCACTTCAAGGTTTGAATTAGTTCCAATTTTGTCTCCGCAAATCTCACTTGATGAACAGCCTACTACGAAAATCTGTCCCTTTGTAAGTCCTGCTTTTTCGACAATCTCTCTTGTAACTTCTTCTGCCTGTTTTGTAAGTTCAGTATACATTCTACGCCTCCTAAAGTTATAAAAAATAACTTTTTAATCTTAATATCTTTTTATATTTTATACCAATATTATATTATTTACAAATATATTTTCCTTTAATAAGAAAGTAACTCCATAATATTTTCAACATTTTCCATGTTTAATCTGCTATTTATAATTACTAAAACTTTTTATATGCTTAACAAACTGTTTCTAATTACACATTTTTATATCTGGTACTCCACAATATTTCTCCCTAACGTAAAAGCAAAGGTTGAAATAAATTCAACCTTTACCTTAAAGTTTTATAAAAATGGTTCTCACCATTGGGGGACTTTATCTACACGTATTTTTTAAGTAAATTTGGAACTTTTGCGCCTTCTAAAATTCCGATTGCAATGCAACCAATTACTAAGCATGTTCCAGCCTGAATGGCGTTACTTGGAATTGAAGCTGCTGCTGCAAGTCCATATCCTAATATTGTGCTTTCATATAAGAAATAACCAAATACCATAATTAATTCTGCAACTACACCACTTACAATGTAAGCTACAACTTTGTTAATATTTGTTTTCTTAAGTGCTGTAAAAATTAAATATGCAACAAGTGCCATTAAAAACTTAATGATAAATGTTCCCGGTACATAAGTTACATACTGTGCTAAAAGATCAGCTAATGCTGAACCGATTCCAGCTGCAAGTGCTCCATAAACACCACCAATAAGCCATGCACTTAATAATACAATGCTATCTCCAATATTTATATAACCTTGAGTTCCAAATGTAGGATATCTGATAATTGAAGTTGCAACATAAACTAATGCCGCAAAAAGTGCTGTTAATACAATCTTTGATACTACTTTACTATTCATAATTTTCCTCCTAATGTAAGTAATTCATATATGGTTAATATGAATTTTATATCTGTTCTGATTATATCAGCATATGGTATCATTAATATAGTCATTTTATTAAAAACTTATAAGACCAGATTGTTATTGTCAAAACAACAATCCGGTCTTACTTTTATCTTATTCTTCACTATAAATAATTGCACACTTTACAGCTTTGTTCCAGCCCTTTAGTTTTTCCTGAACGTCTTCTTTACTCATCTGTGGAACAAACTCCTTATCTATTGACATGTTTCTTTTTATCTCTTCTTTGTTTTTCCAATAACCTGTGGCTAAACCTGCCAAATATGCTGCTCCCAGCCCTGTAGTTTCTATCACTGAAGGTCGCTTAACTTTCTTCTGGGAAATATCTGCCTGAAACTTCATTAACAGATTGTTAGCACAGGCACCGCCGTCTACTTTTATTGTATTAATTGGCTGTCCCATATACTGTTCCATTGCCTGTAATACATCGTTAGTCTGATATGCCAAAGACTCCAAAGTTGCCCTTACAAAATGTTCTCTGCTTGTACCTCTTGTTACTCCAACTACCATGCCTCTTGCATCCTGTTTCCAATATGGAGCACCCATCCCCGTAAATGCGGGAACTACATAGACTCCGTTTGTATCCTGAACTTTTGAGGCAACATCCTCGCTTTCTGCTGCACTGTCAACCAAATGCATCTGGTCTCTAAGCCACTGAATCGCTGCCCCAGCCACAAATACACTGCCCTCTAAAGCATACTCAACTTTATCTGTTGATGCGGCTATTGTTGTGATTAATCCATTTTTTGATTTAACAATTTTGTCACCTGTGTTTGCAAGCAAAAAGCACCCTGTGCCGTATGTATTTTTTACGTCACCTTTTTCAAAACAACACTGACCAAACAAAGCTGCCTGCTGATCCCCTGCCACACCACTTATTGGGATTTTTGCATCTAATAGTTCCGCTGTTGTGTACCCGAAAATTCCACTTGACGGCATAACCTTTGGTAGCATTGATTTAGGTATATTTAACAGTTCAAGCAAATCTTCGTCCCACTTTAAATCATTGATATTATAAATCATAGTTCGACTTGCATTTGTATAGTCTGTTGCGTGAATTACACCGCCACTTAATTTCCACATAAGCCATGAGTCAATTGTTCCAAAAAGAAGCTCGCCTTTTTCAGCCTTCTCTCTCGCTCCTGCTACGTTATCAAGAATCCACTTAATTTTCGTTCCCGAAAAATAGGCATCAGGTACAAGTCCTGTTTTAATTTTTATTGTATCTGTCAGTCCATCTGCCACTAATTTATCCACAATGTCAGAAGTTCTTCTACACTGCCAGACAATTGCATTGTAAATTGGTTTCCCAGTGTTTTTGTCCCACACAACGGTTGTTTCTCTTTGATTTGTAATGCCTATTGCTTCAATGTCAGTTCCGTCAATTCCTGCCTCTCGCATTACCTCTCCCATTGTTAAAACCTGTGTCATCCAAATTTCTTCCGGATTATGCTCAACCCAGCCTGCCTTTGGAAATATCTGTTCAAATTCCTTATTTGCCTGACAAATTATATTGCCTCCTTTGTCAAATAAAATTGTTCTTGAGCTTGTTGTTCCCTGATCAAGCGCCATTATGTACTTTCCCATTTTGTCCTCCATGTATGTAATTTTATTCATTTGTTTTCTATATTTTCATTATTTTCCGTACAATAATATCTCTTTTATTTTATCTTTTTTATGGCACTATTACAAGAAGTTTACAATATATCTGTGGTCAATCGAGTAGGCTGACTCCTACTCGATTGCAGATAGCAGGCATCTCAAAGCATAGCTTTTCGATGTTCTTACGCCTGACAAATGATATTTCGTGCAAGCACGATATCGCTTGTCAGGCTTTTGCTACAAAAAAAGACGCAACTTAATGCGCCTTTTTACTATTTCAATGTTGGATCAACTACTTTTCCAATAAAAAGTATTTCTCCTGTTTTGTTATTTTTTATTATGTAAGCAAACGGTCTGTCCAGCAGTATTTTATTTGAACACGTTCTAATTGATGTTGCTTTAGCAACAGCTGCAGTTACGGCGGCCGCTTTCGTTCCGTCAGTATTCATTTCAATGGCTGTGCTATGAATTATCTCATCCACATATTTGTTACTCGAATCTGCGTCATCAAACATTGGATTTAATGCAGGTATGTATTTGTTAAAAATTTCTTTTACTCCGGCACTTACTAATGAAGACTTTATATTATTCTTCCAGGCATATTCGAATTTCGGAATTCCTATTTGAACCTGATCTTTTTTCTTTTTCTTCAAAAGTTCCTCAATATTAATGTTTTCCAGTTTGAAACTTCCTTTTGCTTTTGGCAATATACCAATAAATGAGTATTTCTTATCTTTTTCATAAGTTTTTTCAAAAGCTAATGCATAGTCATTTTCGTAATAACTATTGCTTTCCTCTTCCATCATTTCAACGTTTACTTTTTTTCCGTCAAATTTTTTAAATTTTTTGCTCTTAACATCTGATGTGTCAAATTTCCATGTCCACTTTCCGTTAAAAAGCGTTGCATTTAATATGTATGCATAGGCACTCTTGTCAATATTATCTATGATTTTATCAATCATGCCATCTGTATTGTCATTCACCCATTTGTTAATTTGATCCGCCCCTGTATTGTCAAATGGAATTTCATTAGTTGTGGCATAGTAGTATTTTTTCACTGCATTTTCAAAAGTATCACTTAGTTTAATTCCACTTTTGTACCATATTGAATTTGCTATTTTTAACGTGGAGTTATCTTTTGCGTCCATTATTTTTTTAGCATAATCGTTGTATTTATCTACTTTATTTCCGAGATATTTTTCGACTTCACTTTTTGGAGTTACATAAACCTGCTGATTTCTTTCTACATTGCTAGGACAAAAAACATTTCCTTTTGCTCCATTAAGAACCATTCCAAGAGCTATGTTTATTGAAGTAGGACTTATTAATGTATTTTTATCAGAAGCATAGTAGTCATTAATAAATATGCCCTGCTTCAACTGAGAGCCACCCACGCTCTCCCCCTTGATTTTCAATGGTTTCTTAACTTTTATTTTAATCTGGTATTTTGTCTTTTTGACTTTGGCTGTTACTGTTGTCTTACCTGTTTTTAACCCTGTCAAAATTCCCTGCTTAGAAACTTTTGCGACTTTTTTCCTTGAGCTTTTCCACTTGATTTTTTTTGCTTTCCCCATACCTTTAAAATAAAGCTGCTTTGTTTGATATACTCGTATGGTTTTAGTTTTTTTGCTACTTTTAGTTCCTGACTTGTAGAGATATATCTTATTTGTTTTGCTTCCTTTGTTTGCTGGGCATTTTGTTGTTGTAGTTTTCGTTTTGTTTCCCTTGTTTGCTGGGCATTTTGTTGTTGTAGTTTTGGCATTTACATTTTGATAGCCTACGTATGGCATTACAGTTAAAAGCATGCCTGCCACTATTATCATTGCCGTTATTTTTTTCATTGTTCTTTTCATACGATACCTCCTATTAGAATTTTACAGTATTTGATGCATACATGCTGCTCTCTTTCACTGTTCCTTTAACCGTTTTCTTGTATCTGGTTATTTTCACAACCATTTTGTATTTTCCTTTTTTCTTCAATTTAAAAGTTTTATTTAGAAAAGCTATATTACTTTTTTTCGTTTCAACATATTTTTTACATACTTTAAATCCTTTTTTGTTTTTCCGTTTTATTATTACTTTTATTTTTGTTTTGTATGTATCTTTGTAGCTGTTCTCCGAAAAAATAACAATATTGCTTTTTCCTTTTTTGTCAATTCGAAAATCCCTGTTTAAAAGGATCTGACCTAAATGTTGTTTGGATTTAGTATTTGTTATGTCCTTGTTGGTAATATTAGCTGGGATGTATTTATTATTGTTACCGTCATTATTCTTGTCATTATTACCGTTGTTGTCAATGCCACCATTATTATTCTGGTCGCCATTTCCGTCATTATTAATATCACCACTATTATTGTCGTTACCACCAATGCCACTATTATTCTTGTCACTACCATTATTGTTATTAATGTTGCTGGCAGTTTTTTTGTCATTTTCCGACGGCACGACTTTTTCAACATTTAAAGGTATTGTTTTAACAACTTTTTTCTTATTGAAAATAAAACTTAATTTATACTGACCAGCTTCTTTTTTTAAAGGAATACTTGTATACTCTGTCTTCCCTTTTTGAATTTTGATTTTATTAGAAGGTAGTTTGTACCTTTTGTTCTCACTGTCAGTTAGCATTATACCTTTTAACTGTATTGTTTTTGAATTCTTGTTTTTTATTCTTATAACAATTTCAGAAGTATTTGTGTCAACATAACTGTTTATTAGTTTTATTTTTATGGCATTGCTCTGTACTTTGCTAGTGCCTGCTTCTTTTGCTTTTACACTGTCAAATGAAAAAGTAAAAACAGTAGTAAATGCCAGCAAAAATATTATTAGTCCTGTAATTTTTTTCATTTTCGTGCCTCCAGTTCAGAAATAATGTTTATGACAAATTCTTCGTCTGCATCTGTTCCCTGTACCTCAACTGTGTGACAATATTTGTCATCAGTGTACATGGCAGTTATATTTTCAGCTCCAAAAGATATCAAAACTTCTTTGGCACCTACTGTTACAGTTTTCGTTTTTTCAGCTTTTGCTTTAATCTTAGCTGTGTCACTTACCAAACTTTCCGTATAACTAATCGTTCCACTGTCACTTACAAAATGTTGAACCGACAATTCTTCTGAAAAATACTCGCTTTCTTTTTTGTAACCGTCAGGGGTGCTACTTATCATCATTCTGCTTCCTTTTGCAACCTTACTATTATCATTTTCAGTTTGTGTAAAGTCCACATTGATAAAATTTTCAGTTTGTGTAACTACCATCTGCCACAAATTTATGTCAAAAGCTTTTACAAAAGTAACATTGACAACAACTAAACATAAAACGAAAGTTGCAATTTTTGAACAATATCTTGTACACCTTTCCATTATCATGTTTCCGCCAAACTTCTTCTGCGCCCTACTTATTCTTCTTATTTTCTTTTCAAATCTATAAGAAAAATTGTGCGTATTGATAATGTCAGAAATTTGCTCCATTGTCTCCTGATTATGTAAAACAAGTGCCTGTTTCAATACGTCATCATTTAGTTTCACTTTCATTCCTCCTCCAACATAGACTCCAACAATTTTCTTCCTTTAAAAAGTTGTTGCCTTACATTTGTTTCACTTAAACCTGTGATTTCAGCTATTTCTTTTCCCGAATATCCCATCACATACTTAAGTGTTAATAAAGACGAGTATTTGTACGGCATTTTTTCAATGGCAAATTTAACAGCATTAACCATTTTCGCCTCTGAAACTCTCACTTTTTCCAGTTCAATGTCTGTGTCCTCATCTCTCTTTTTTCGTTTGTTGTATATTTTCATAGCTTCTCTTTTTGTAATTAACACCACAAAATTTTTCGTTTCACTGCTATATGTATCAGAAATTTTCGCTATGTTTTTTGCCACACGAAGAAACGCTTCCTGAACTGCATCTTCCGCATCTCTTTCATTTTGCAAAATTTCATAAGCTATGTAATATAGCAAATTTCTATACTTGTAATATACCTGTTCAAACTTGTCTTTTTGTTCTTCATCTACTAATGCTAAATATAGCGCTATCATTTATTCCTCCGTTTTTTGAAGCTTCTATACATAATAATCCTGCGTTTTTCTGAAATGTTATTTTTTCAAAAAATTTTTCCATTTTTTTCCATTTGTTTTTTTCCATTTGTTTTTTCGTTTTTTCACTGTTTTAAAAAAATTTTAGGGTGGTTGAATGCAAAACTAACTTCTGGTTTGCTTTTTCCTTTTTCGTTTTCCAGAACTACTTTCTGGTTTTGCTTTTTCTGTTTTCTTTTTATAGAACTAACTTTTGGTTTTGTTTTTTCATTTTTGTTATGCAAAACTTACTTCACTTAAATGTATTATAACAGAAAATGCCGACCACTAATGAAAGATTTGTAATCTTACATTTATGGTCGACATATAGAATTTTTTACAAATATTTTTTTACAAATAATTTTTTATGGCACTTAATCTTCGTAATTAATGTAATTTAAAGGATCTATTGGATTTCCATCTTTTGCGATTGCAAAATAAATGTTGTCCCCTTCCTTTGAATAGTATCTTGTTGGTTCATTAACATACGCAATTGTCTGACCTGCTTCAACATAATCTCCTGCTGCGACTTCCGGATTAATAACCTGACCGTAAGTTGCAATGTAGCCGTTTCCGATCGCCTGATTTATGCAAATTCCCAATTCTTCATCTTCATCAAGAGTTGTCACAACCCCATCCGCTGCTGCTTTAATTGGCTCGCCTTTTTTGCTACCAATTACAATTCCCGGATTAGTTCTATATTCACCTAAAGTTGAAAAATACACTGTACTTTCCATATCATAAGGCATTACAATATTTCCCTGTACCGGCCACAACAACTGACTGTTTTTATTAAATTTCAGTTTTTTAATTTGAGCCGCAGCTTCAGATGACAAACCATACATGTATTCATCTTCTTTTACATTTGACTCTGTGTTGGCTTCAACTACCTGATTGTTTGCTACAATCTCGGTTTCACCTTCTGTACTTCCCCTATAAGTGCTATCATCAGCAACTCTGTCACCTTCAGTAGTTTCCTGAATTTTGTCCTGAGCTACCTTAACATTTTCCTCTGCCGTTGTCGCGTCATTGTTTGCTTCTCTTAAATTTACAACATTGTCCCTGCCTTTTTGACCAATGAAATATGTTCCACTTGCCACAGCCGTTAATGCTACAACACAAACAATAACTGCAGTTATAAATTTCTTATCCATACTTATCACCTCACTGATAGTATGACCTGTAAAATGAAAGTTATTCAAAAAATGAAGATTTTTTCAATTATCTACTATAGAACAGTCATAAAACTTTCGTAAAATTTCTTTCCAGTTTGCCCCTTCCTTCGCTAAATGATTCCCGAAGGATAAACTCATTCCAAAGCCATGACCTATGCCTTTTGTAGTAACTCTAATTCCCTTTTCGCACTCATCAATTTGCAAACTGGTTGATTGAAGCCCCAATGCCTTAGCAAATAAATCCCCACTTATTTTCGTATCACCAATTTTTGCCCATAATAAATAACCCTGTTCATCAACATTTTTACAGTTAATAATATTAAGAAGATCCTTTGAATCCATTTTGGAATAGTCAAACTTCTCTTTTTTATCCTTATATACCACTATCCCATTTTTGTTAAGAGTATCTATAAACTCTTTTACTGTAAAATATTTTATGCCTATATAATCGTTTTTCTGCAAATCACTTTTACACGCTACCTCCTTTAGATAACCATAGTCCTGCCCCAATATTTTTTCGCCACTTCTGGTATTGCCATTACTAGTCAAATGAAACAAAGGCAGAACAATTTTTCCGTTACTTTTTAAAACTTTCCCTCTCGTACTCTTCATTATGCTATCCCAGTAATGGAGATTTTCTTCCAGGCACCTGCTTTTACCAAGCCCTGTTAAATTATAAAAAAATCCTCTAGGAGTATTTGCTTTTTCGCCACAAAACTTTCTGTACCAAATTTCTTCCAACTTACAGTATGGAATATACGACAAACCCAGTTGCGTAGCCTCAATGCTTTGAGAATTTTTTATACAATAATATATATACGTTCTAATCACAACACTCTGTGCTTTTATTAACTCACTGGAAAACTCGCTTTTCTCCATCTGTGCCATTAAAACACATGGTATAAAGTCCTCTACATCCATTTTTATTGTATATCCGTCATTTTCAATTATAACAGTTCGTCCACTTTTGAATCTCTCGGTTGTTTCTTTATTCGCCATTTTCACTATTACTGTTATTATAACTGGAAATACAATCAAAAAAATCAAAATCCATTTATATTTTTTGACCATAATTTTTTAAAGTATTTTTTTATATTATATGATTTTTTAAAATATAAATTACAAAAAATTGCTACCCCATCACAACAATGAAATAGCAATTTTATCTTTAACTGCAAATTTGAATATTACCGACGCCCTTGCCTTTAACATCCCACATTACAGTGTAGCTTCGATATTTAATTTTGTCCGACCTTTATGTTGATTTAAGTATAACACAAAGACAGGTTTATTTTGTTTTGAAGGTTGTTAAGAAAATTAGTAATTAGCTTTCTTTTTTATTAATAATTCCCTATCTATTTCTTTCGATATATTTTATAGCCTTTATCAAATAACTCATCTATATTTTCCTGTCTCACAGATACTTTTCCTGTACCTCTGGTTGGATCAATAATAATAACCTTCTTTTTATCTTCACCTGCAAACTCTTTGAAAAACATAACATGATTTTTATTCAGTTCTCTTATATAATTATCCTGATTGCTTTTCATCTTTATACTACCTTCTATAAAATTTTATGTTAATTATATCTTTTTATCAATTTTATGTAAACAATTATAAAATTCTTCCATGTCCTACTCTACTTACCCTGTAATTACTGCATTATATTCCATCTAATGGTTCTCCCTAAATTTTGCAAATACCTCTGCAGCACTTCTTACATTACCTGCTTCTGCATCTGTGTAGCCTCTTTGTAACTTTTCGTGAATTTCTTCATCTGTCATTATTGCAGTATTTACTGATATCGGAATTTTAGGTAATATTACTATTTTCTCCATCTTCAAACACCTCCTGTATATACATAAAGTAACGCTTTTGGTGTTATTTTACAATATTTAACAATTATATTCCTATATAAATCATTAGGAGGAAAAACAGTGAAAACTAATAAATCACATGATATTAACGAATGTTTCTATTTATATTATAAACATAATCAAGGCAGAACTATTAAAGTTTTAGCAGAAGAGGTATCCTTAAGCGAATCAACCGTTTACAGAAGAATAAAACATACGAAACAAATTATTGTAAATAATTATTCTGGAATGACTTTAAAAATTCCTTTAAGTCATTTAAACATTGCAAAACCTAATAATTTTATGCTTGCTACTAATTCTTTATATCTAACATCGCATAAAATATGTAATTTAACAATATATGATCCTTCCTATGGAGAAATAAAAATGTATGAAAAAATCTATTACGATAACTCAGTAATGAAATATAAGTTTTCTCAATACTCTTTATTTTATAAAATATTGGCAGATCTATTTGCAAGAATAGATTCTAACGATAATTCAAACTTTTAAGAAATTGATTCGTCGATTGAATTGATAAGTTGAGAGGTAACTGCCAAAGAGCCTAAAATAATGGCACTAAAGAAAAAAAGTCAAACAAAGTGGTACCATTTTAGTACCACTAAAAGAAAAGGAACTTAGGGAAATCCCCTAAGTTCCTTTATTTATAGGCTATTCGCCATTATATCGTATTATTCGATAATTGTAGCTACCTTACCTGAACCTACTGTTCTACCACCTTCACGGATAGCGAATCCAAGACCCTGTTCCATAGCGATTGGGTGAATAAGTTCAACTGTGATTTCTACGTTGTCACCAGGCATGCACATTTCTGTACCTTCTGGTAAGTTACAAACACCAGTTACGTCAGTTGTTCTGAAGTAGAACTGTGGTCTGTAGTTGTTGAAGAAAGGAGTATGACGTCCACCTTCATCCTTTGTTAAAACGTAAACCTGAGCAGTAAACTTCTTATGGCATGTTACTGTACCTGGCTTAGCAAGAACCTGACCTCTTTCGATCTGGTCTCTGTTGATACCTCTTAAAAGAGCACCAATGTTATCACCAGCCTGAGCTTCATCAAGAAGCTTTCTGAACATTTCGATACCTGTGATAACTGTCTTCTGTGTTTCTTCCTTAACACCGATGATTTCAACTTCATCGTTTAAGTGAAGTGTTCCTCTTTCTACTCTACCTGTAGCAACTGTACCACGACCTGTGATTGTGAATACGTCTTCTACTGGCATTAAGAAAGGCTTATCTGTATCTCTTTCTGGATCTGGGAAGTATTCATCTACTGCATCCATTAATTCCATGATCTTGTCTCCCCATTCTGATGATGGATCTTCAAGAGCCTTAAGAGCTGAACCCTTAATGATTGGTGAATCTTCGAAACCATATTCGTCAAGAATTTCTGTAACGTCCATTTCTACTAATTCTAATAATTCTTCATCGTCTACCATATCACATTTGTTCATGAATACAACGATTTTTGGAACACCTACCTGACGTGAAAGTAAGATATGTTCCTTTGTCTGAGCCATAACACCGTCAGTAGCAGCTACAACAAGGATAGCACCGTCCATCTGAGCAGCACCTGTGATCATGTTCTTTACATAGTCAGCATGGCCTGGGCAGTCAACGTGAGCGTAATGTCTCTTATTTGTTTCATATTCTACGTGAGCTGTTGAGATAGTGATACCTCTTTCTCTTTCTTCTGGAGCCTTATCGATGTTAGCGAAATCTACAGCATCATTTCCTTCTACTCTTTCTGATAATACCTTAGTAATAGCAGCTGTTAATGTAGTTTTACCATGATCGACATGTCCGATTGTACCAATATTACAATGTGGTTTTGTTCTTTCAAACTTAGCTTTTGCCATTTTTGTAATCCTCCTAATTTGATTAAATATTATAATTTTACTATACGACCGCAATGGTCTTATTCAAAAGGCTATCCCCATTATATTTTATAATGGGAATATTTTCAAGCCTTATTTTGTTTTTACTAGTTAGTCTTTGAAGCGACAATCTTGTCCTGAACTGACTTTGGAGCCTGTTCATATTTTTCAAAGAACATTGAGTAGTTACCACGACCCTGAGTCTTTGAACGAAGGTCTGTTGAGTAACCAAACATTTCTGAAAGTGGAACGAATGCTCTTACGATCTTTCCTCCACCAAGGTCATCCATGCTTTCGATTCTACCACGACGTGAGTTAATGTCACCAATAACGTCACCCATGTATTCTTCAGGCATTGTTACTTCAACCTTCATGATAGGTTCAAGTAATACTGCATCACCCTTGTTCATAGCATCCTTGAATGCCATTGATCCGGCAATGTGGAATGCCATTTCTGATGAATCGACTTCATGATATGATCCATCGTATACAGTAGCATGTACACCAAGAACTGGGAATCCAGCGATAATACCTGTCTGTGCAGCTTCTTCGATACCTGCTCCTACAGCTGGGATGTATTCCTTAGGAATGTTACCACCAACTACAGTAGATTCAAACTTGAATGTTTCTTCACTGTTTGGATCCATTGGCTCGAATTTAACCTTACAATGACCGTACTGTCCACGACCACCAGACTGCTTAGCATATTTGCTATCTACGTCTACAGCCTTAGTAAATGTTTCTTTGTATGCAACCTGAGGTGCACCAACATTTGCTTCAACCTTGTATTCACGAAGAAGTCTGTCAACGATAACTTCCAAATGAAGTTCACCCATACCAGCGATAATTGTCTGACCAGTTTCCTGATCTGTATGAGCTCTAAATGTAGGATCTTCTTCAGCAAGTTTTGCTAAAGCTTCACCCATCTTACCCTGATCATTCTTTGTCTTAGGTTCGATAGCAAGCTCGATAACTGGTTCTGGGAATTCCATTGATTCTAAGATAACCGGATGCTGTTCATCACAGATTGTATCACCAGTAGTTGTAATCTTAAAACCTACAGCTGCTGCGATATCACCTGAGTAAACTTTATCAAGTTCTGATCTTGTGTTAGCGTGCATCTGTAAGATACGACCAACACGTTCCTTTTTATTCTTTGTAGCATTTAATACATATGAACCTGAGTTTAATGTACCAGAGTAAACTCTGAAGAATGCTAATTTTCCTACGAATGGGTCTGACATAATCTTGAATGCTAATGCAGCAAATGGTTCGTCATCTGATGACTTACGTGTTACTTCATTACCATCTTCGTCAGTACCTGTGATGTCAGGGATGTCTGTTGGAGCTGGCATAAATTCGATTACACCATCTAACATCTTCTGAACACCTTTGTTCTTGTAAGCTGAACCACAGTATACAGGAACTGCTTCACAAGCGATTGTAGCTCTTCTTAAAACTTTCTTAAGATCGTCTACTGAAGGTTCTTCACCTTCTAAATACTGCATCATAAGGTCATCATCTAATTCACAAATCTTTTCGATTAAGTTATCATGCCATTCATTAGCAAGATCCTTTAAATCATCAGGGATTGTTGTGATTTCGATATCTTCACCCTTATCATCTTTATAGTAATATGCATCCATTTCAAATAAGTCGATTAATCCAATGAAATCGTCTTCTTTTCCAATAGGAATCTGAACTGGGATAGCATTTTTGCCCAAACGATCAATGATTGTCTGAACTGAATAAAAGAAATCTGCACCCATCTTGTCCATCTTATTGATGAAAGCCATACGAGGTACATTGTATGTGTCAGCCTGACGCCATACGTTTTCTGACTGAGGTTCTACACCAGCCTTAGCATCGAATACACCTACAGCACCGTCTAATACACGAAGTGAACGTTCTACTTCAACAGTGAAGTCAACGTGTCCCGGTGTATCAATGATGTTGATACGATGTTCTTTTGCTCCAGCCTTTGGTTTATGATGATCTTCTAATGTCCAATGGCATGTTGTAGCAGCAGAAGTAATTGTGATACCTCTTTCTTTTTCCTGTTCCATCCAGTCCATTGTAGCATTACCATCATGAGTATCACCAATTTTATAGTTAACACCAGTATAGTATAAAATACGCTCTGTTAATGTTGTTTTACCAGCATCGATATGAGCCATAATACCAATGTTTCTTGTTCTCTCTAATGGATATTCTCTTCCAGCCAAGATTTTTTCCTCCTCTTTTTAGTCTAAAGCTTACGCTTTTAGTATGTCATACATTTCTGTATATTAATCAAATTTGTTATTGTCGCCCGTATTGCTAGCTCGATTTTGCTTTGTTTCGTCTCTCGCCGCTCTTCTAAAAAAGAATAGCTAGCTCGATTCTGCTTCGCTACATCGCTAGCTTCTTCCTAAAAAGGAATCGCTAGCTCGACTTCACTGCGTTTCGTCTCGCTAGAGTCTGGCGACTCATAACCTCTGCAAAACAATTATGTATTTGTGCAAGCACAATACATACTGTTTTTTGAGGTTGCGATTCTTGTAGATAACTAGAATCTATAATGTGCGAAAGCCTTGTTAGCTTCTGCCATCTTATGCATGTCTTCACGCTTCTTAACTGATGAACCAGTGTTGTTAGCGGCGTCCATGATTTCATTTGCTAATCTTTCTACCATTGTCTTCTCGCTTCTCTGGCGTGAGTACAATGTAATCCAACGAAGTCCTAAAGCCTGTCTTCTTTCAGGTCTAACCTCAATAGGTACCTGATAAGTAGCACCACCAATACGTCTAGCCTTAACTTCTAAAGCTGGCATAACATTATTCATAGCTTCTTCGAATACTTCGATAGCATCTTTTCCTGTTTCTTCAGCAATCTTATCGAATGCTCCGTAAACGATCTTCTGAGCTACACCTTTCTTACCATCTAACATGATGTTATTGACAAGCTTTGTAACTACGATGCTACCATACATAGGATCTGCTAAAATTTCTCTCTTCTGAGTATGTCCTTTACGTGGCATGTTACTTCCCTCCTTAATCAATTTTAAATTAAATCTTCGGTACTCACAAAAGTTGTGTCTTGCTCACGGCTTTAGACTGTATATCTACATAATTCTAATAACCGTTACAAATCATTCAACCTGTGACTGACTATTAAAAGTCATCCTACTTATTGAGCCTATTTTTTAGGTCTCTTAGCGCCGTACTTAGAACGTGCCTGGCGTCTGTTAGCAACACCTGCAGTATCTAATGTACCTCTAATGATATGATATCTTGTACCTGGTAAATCCTTTACTCTACCACCACGGATAAGAACAACACTATGTTCCTGAAGGTTGTGACCTTCACCTGGGATATAACTTGTTACTTCGATACCATTAGATAAACGAACTCTGGCGATTTTTCTAAGAGCTGAGTTAGGCTTCTTAGGTGTAGCAGTCTTAACAGCTGTACATACACCACGCTTCTGTGGAGAAGCTGTGTCGTTCATCTTCTTATTTAAAGAATTGTATGTCTTTAATAAAGCTGGTGCTGTTGACTTCTTAACCGCTGACTTACGTCCTTTTCTTACTAACTGGTTAAATGTTGGCATTCCTTTTTCACCTCCTGTTATTAGAATTACGTGTTTCTTCTTTACACTAACATGTCGCAAAGGGGCATAATTACACCTCCACGCATGCTTTTCCATTATAGAAAAAGGGGCTGAACTTGTCAACCCCTTAATTTTTATTTAATTTTGCATTTAATTGTATGCCCATATTTTTATTTAATTTATCATTTGATTTTTATTTAATTCAACATTTAATTGTATGCCCGGATTTCTATTTAATTGCTATTACAACTTTAAATAAATCTCCATCAAGAATTATTTCCATTGTTCCATCGTGTCTTTCTATAATAGTCTTTGCAATTGATAGTCCAAGACCACTTCCCTCTGTACTTCTTGACTGATCGCCTCTTACGAATCTATCCATTAATTCGTCCGGGCTTATGTTTAATGCTTTCTCGGAAATATTCTTTATTCCAATAACAATTTCTCCATTATGTTCTTCAACGTCCACGTAAACTCTTGTGCCTTCCATTGCGTATTTAAAAATATTTCCATAAAGATTTTCAAACACTCGCCACATTCTTCTGCCGTCGGCATTTATATAAATAGCTTTATCCGGGATAGTTTTTACTACTGTTAAATTTCTTTGGTTAAACTTCTCGTTATACTCTCCCAGACTTTGGTTAATTAATTCCACAATATTTATTTTTTCTTTGTGGAGTTCAATTGCACCTGATGTTAGCTTCGAAGCTTCCACCAAATCTTCTGTCAGATTCTTCAGTCTTTGAGATTTTTTATCTAAAATATCAAGATACTTATTAGCATTTTTGCTGTCAACGCCTTCTGTTTTTAACAAATCTACATAATTTATTATAGATGTTAATGGTGTTTTCAAATCATGAGAAACATTCGTTATTAAATCTGTTTTCATTCGCTCACTTTTCATATTTTCTGCAACGGCATTCTCAATTCCATCACCGATATTGTTAATTGTATCTTTTAATTTTCTATTTGAAGGATATTTAAAAGTCCCAGTTATTTTGTGATCAACTTCTCCTTCTGTAATTTTTTCTGCCTCGTTTATTATTTGTTTTTTTTCTTCGAAATATTTAATTAAATATTTGCAAACCAATAGAATTGGTATTATCCAGAAAAATAACATTCCCCAATATTCATAGGATTGAACAAACAGGAAAGCAATTATGTTCCAAACCAAACATACAATTCCCGCTGCTGTTACCTTCGCCCACATTTTTCCATTATTTATAAAGCCTAAAATTATTATTTTGATTTTGCTGTAAATCCAGTATAGTAAAGTGCTTTTAATTAACATTCTGGATTTTATTCTTCTGGCAAAGCTTTCAGCACACTGTATAAATACCTCAATATAAATCAGACAGAAGAAGCCGCATAGCACTACATAGCCGATAACGCCTGTTAAACCTGATATTGGATTTTGGAATGCGCCTTCACAAATAGACATTGCCATGCTTATACCAACCATTATCATTATAACTGTCAAAACATCTGCCCAGATTTTATCAAATTTGTTTGTATAAGGTATGTCTCCTTTTCTCTTATGACCTGCAATAATTAATAGCATAATAAACGGAATTAATGATAAAAGCATACATGCCACACATATAACAAGCCCTGTTATGCACAATCTTTTTTGCGCTGAAATTTCTTTAGCACTCAATGCTTTCTCAGCCTTTATAAGTTCATGCTCCAACGAAAAGCCATCTTTGTCATTTCTCTTAAAGCCTATTTTCACTGTGAACTTGCTGTCATTTAAGCTGTTTGTATGTAAGTCATCATCATACGTAGGAAAATATTCTTTAAAAAGAGATTTATAGCTTTCTTCCTGCAAATAATTATTTGCAACAATTGTTGCTCCTTTTGAATTTGCAGTTACAATATCCATATACTTATTTTCTTCTGATATTGTCTGGTCTTTTTCCTGATTTGTAAACTTATAAGTTTTTCCATTTAACACATATGTAGCCTGAAATTCAACATTCTCACTTAATATGTATTCATCATCAATTCGTGTTAAAGCTTTATCCTGTTCTTTTTTTGACTTATTACCTAATTCATTTAAAGCATCACATTCATCTACAATACTAAAATATAGATTTGCGGTATCTGCAATTTTCTTATAATATTCATACTCTTCTTTCTTTCTGGCGCTGGAATTATATTTCAATTCTTCCTTTGTATTTTCTGCCATTATAGCATAGAAAGAAAGTTTTTCCTCTGACTTTGCAATTTTTACAATATCTGAAACTTTAATTGTTTTAAGCTTGTAAGCTTTGGCAACCACTTTGTTAGGATCCATGAAATTTTCTCTATAAATCCTATTGTCCACAATTTCTTCAATTACCCCTGAGGTAACGCTTGCGTAGTTTTCTGTATACCTATGTAAACAATTCTCTTTGCTGTCATAGTACCTTAAATGATAAATTCCATAGCTACCACTTGTTATACTGACAATCGCTAATGCAAGTATAGCTAAGTGTAATAAAATTCTTTTTGTTTTCATAATTTCCACATATCCTTTACATTTTTTCGATTTTATATCCAACGCCCCAAACTACTTTCAGATATCTTGGTTCCTTTGGATTAATTTCGATTTTTTCGCGGATATGCCTGATATGTACTGCTACTGTATTATCTGCTGCAATGGCTTCTTCTTCCCAAACATTTTCATAAATTTGTTCGATTGTAAAAACACGTCCCTGATTTTTCACAAGAAGCAATAAAATCTTATACTCATAAGGTGTTAGTTTCACACTTTCCCCGTCAACGGTAACTTCCTTGCTGTCATCGTTTACCTCAAGTCCACCTACTGTATATACATTACTTTTTTGCCCTGCCATTGTGCCAAGTTTTGTGTAACGTCTAAGTTGTGATTTTACTCTTGCTATTAACTCTAAAGGGTTAAAAGGTTTTGTAATGTAATCGTCAGCTCCAACATCAAGTCCTATAACTTTATCTGAGTCTTCTGACTTTGCAGATAAAATAATGATTGGTATACCACTTTTCTCTCTTATTTTTAATGTTGCCCTTAAGCCATCAAGCTTTGGCATCATTATGTCAATTAACAATAATTGAACATCTTCTTTTTTGAGAATTTCAATTGCTTCCAAACCATCATAGGCTTTGATTACATTGTAGCCTTCTTTGGAAAGATAAATTCCAATAACCTCAACTATTTCTCTGTCATCATCGCAAACTAGTATGTTGTACATTTTCAAGCCCTCCGCCTTTACACTATTTCTTTGTGTGTATAAAGGATATAATTTATTTTTTAATATATTTTGTGGAAATTTCTTAAGATTCTCTTAAGATTATAATTCACAGTTATTAACTGTACGTGGAAATGGAATTACGTCCCTGATATTTGACATGCCTGTTAAGTACATAATCATTCTCTCAAATCCAAGTCCAAATCCTGCATGTCTTGCTGTGCCATATTTTCTTAAATCTAAATAGAATCCATAGTCTTCTTCATTAAGACCTAATTCCTTCATTCTGTTTTTAAGAACAGCCAAGTCTTCTTCTCTTTGGCTACCACCAATAATCTCGCCAATGCCTGGAACTAAACAATCCATTGCTGCCACTGTTTTTCCATCTTCATTTAACTTCATATAGAAAGCCTTAATTTCCTTTGGATAATCAGTTACAAAAACAGGACGTTTAAATACTTCCTCTGTTAAATATCTTTCATGTTCTGTCTGTAAATCTGTTCCCCAGCTTACTTTGTATTCAAACTTATCATTATGTTCTTCTAAAATTTTAATTGCTTCTGTGTAAGTTACGCGACCAAAATCAGAATTCATTACATGATTTAATCTGTCAAGCAGTCCCTTATCCACAAATGAATTAAAGAAATTCATTTCCTCAGGTGCATTTTCAAGTACATATTTAATAATGTATTTTATCATTGCCTCTGCAAGCTCCATATCGTCTGCTAAATCTGCAAAAGCTATCTCCGGCTCTATCATCCAGAATTCTGCTGCATGTCTTGTTGTATTTGAATTTTCTGCTCTAAAGGTTGGTCCAAATGTATATATCTTCTTAAATGCCATAGCATATGTTTCGCCATTTAACTGACCTGAAACTGTAAGGTTTGTTGGCTTGCCAAAAAAGTCTTCTGAGAAGTCCACATCACCCTGATCTGTTTTTGGAACATTATTTAAGTCCATTGTTGTAACCTGAAACATTTCTCCTGCCCCTTCACAGTCACTACCTGTAATTAACGGTGTGTGCACGTAAACAAAGCCCTGCTCCTGAAAAAACTTGTGAATTGCATAAGCGCATAAAGAGCGCACTCTAAACACTGCCTGAAAAGTATTTGTTCTAGGTCTTAAATGTGAAATTGTTCTAAGGTACTCGAAAGTATGTCTCTTTTTTTGTAATGGATAATCAGATGTACTTTCTCCTTCAATAAAAACTTCATCTGCCTGAATTTCAAAAGGCTGCTTTGCATTTGGTGTTTCAACTAATATACCTTTAACAATTAAAGCTGCACCAATATTTACTTTTGAAACTTCCTGAAAGTTATCCATTTTGTCATTGTAAACCACCTGTACAGGCTGAAAAAATGTACCATCGTTTAAAACTATAAAGCCAAAAGTTTTTGAATCTCTGATACTTCTAACCCAGCCACCAACTGTAACTTCCTTATTAATATACTCTTCTGTGTTCTTAAATAACTCTTTTACTTCTACCATTTTATTTGCCCTTTCTCTTCTATATAAATTGTATATTACTCTTTTTTTGCTAATGTATTCTCTGTTTACATTAAACATATCGTTATATATATTATTTTGCAAATAACCTATGACTTTTTCCACGCATTTTATAGGTTTTTATTTGCAATAATTTTCACGCATATACCAGCACACATTTTACATTATTTTCAATGTATAGTAAACATATATTATTTATTGTTGTGTCATTTCTTCTTTTGTTGTATAATTCTAACATTGTTTTTAAGTTTTTGTAAATTAAAGTGGAGGGTTTATATTATGGAAAAAAGAGGAAACTTTTCAAACAAAATAGGATTCGTACTGGCTGCTGCCGGTTCCGCTGTAGGTCTTGGAAATATTTGGAGATTTCCATACCTTGCAGCTAAATACGGTGGTGGAACATTTTTGCTAGTATATCTTATTTTAGCAGTAACTTTTGGTTTTTCTTTGATGATTGCTGAAATTGCAATCGGTCGAAAAACCGGTTTAAGTGCAATTGGTGCTTTTAAGGCATTGGACAAGCGTTTTGGGGCAGTGGGTTATCTGGCAGCTATCATCCCAATTATTATTTTCCCATACTACTCAGTAATTGGTGGTTGGGTAATTAAGTATCTTGTAACATTTTGTAGCGGTGGTGGAATGGCTGCTGCAAATGATAATTACTTTGGTACGTTTGCTGCAGGAACCGCCGAACCACTTATATACTTTTTCATATTCATTGCTTTTACAGCTTTAGTTGTTTGGTTCGGTGTTGAAAAAGGTATTGAAAAAGTAAGCAAAGTTATGATGCCAATTTTGGTTGTTCTCACAATATTTATTGCAATTTATGGTCTAACACTCGACGGAGCAAAAGATGGTCTTATTTATTACATAAAACCACGTTTAAGTGATTTTACTTTTAAAACTGTTATTGCCGCCATGGGGCAGTTGTTCTACTCCATGTCACTTGCAATGGGTATTATGATTACTTATGGTTCTTATATGAAAAAAGAAAACAATCTTGAAAGTTCAGTAAGACAAATTGAGATTTTTGATACAGCAATTGCATTTCTTGCTGGATTAACGATTATCCCTGCTGTATTTGCTTTTTCAGGTGGTGACAAGGCTGCTCTTGGAAAAGGTCCATCACTTATGTTTGTCACATTACCTAAAGTTTTTGACAGCATGCCTTTTGGTAGCGTTATTGGAACAGTATTTTTCGTATTAGTTTTATTTGCAGCATTAACATCTGCTATTTCACTTATGGAAACTATCGTTTCTATTTTCAGTGATAAACTTGGCTGGTCAAGACATAAAGCCACATTGATTGTTTTCATTTGTGCAGTTGCAATTGGCGTTTTACCTTGTCTTGGTTTTGGAGTTTTAGATTTCATTCACATTGGTGCAATGACAATACTTGATATTATGGACTTTGTAAGTAATAGTATTTTAATGCCTATCTGTGCATTGTTTACATGTATACTTATTGGCTTCGTTGTTAAACCTAAAGCAGTTATTGACGAGGCTACAAGAAACGGCGAGAAATTCAAATCAAGAAACCTTTTTGTAGTTGTGATTAAATGGGTATCACCTATATGCCTTGTTTTAATTTTAATCAGCTCAATTCTTGATGCCCTTGGAATTTTTACAATCTAATGATTGCAAGAGTTTAATATATGAAACATTTTAGTTAATCATTTTGTCAAAAAGTTATACCCCGGTTGTGCCTGCACAATAGCGGGTTAATAGCTTTGAAACATAAAAAGCAGTTAAATCAAATAAGTTATGTTTAACAAACATTTCTTAAATTGATTCAACTGCTTTTTATTTTTTACTTTATTTTTTGTTGCCTGCTTTTTTCTTGCTTTTTATTTTCATTCCTTGATTTAGGATTTTATTTTTTCTTTTTTGCCGCCTTCTTTTCTTTATCCAAAATAGGCTGGAATCGTTCAACTTCTTTTGCAATAACCTTGCTCATTACAAGAAGACAAATCAGGTTAGGTATTGCCATTAAGGCATTTGCTATATCCGAGAAATTCCATACAACCTGTAATGTTGTAGTTGCCCCCACAAATACAACTAACGAGAAAATAATTCTGTACGCCATATTATATTTGTGTGTTCCAAATATGTACTCAAAAGCCTTTTCACCATGATACTCCCAACCTAAAATTGTTGAAAATGCAAAAAGGGCGATTCCTATTGTTACAAGTATGGCTCCAACTTCACCTAAAGCCGATTTGAAAGCCAAAATTGTAAGAGCTGCACCCTGTACTAATTTTCCGTCATCTCCAACAGTTCCAAGAACTCCTGATGACGCAATACAAAGACCTGTAATTGTACAAACTACAATTGTGTCCCAAAATGTACCTGTCATGTTAATGTAACCCTGACGAACAGGATCATCTGTTGTTGCTGCGGAAGCTGTTATGGCTGCTGAACCCATTCCTGCTTCATTTGAAAATACACCTCTTGCAACACCATATCTCATTGCATTCATTACACCCGCAGTAATCACGCCGGCTCCACCACCTGCTACAGCCTGTGAGCTAAATGCCATTTTAAATATCATTACAATACCTGATGGCAGGTTCTGTATATTCATAACAACAACAATTAAACCTGCAATTATGTAAAAAATAGCCATCAGGGGCACTACAACTGAAGATACCTTTGAGATAGTCTTAATACCGCCTACGATAATTACTAATGCCAAAACTGTTAAAACCACACCCACTATTTTCTCATCAAAATTAAATGTACTCTTTAATGATTCTGAAATTGAATTTGCCTGTGTCATGTTTCCAATACCGAAAGATGCTATGACCGCAAACACTGCAAATAACATTCCTAGAAAAGCCCCTATTTTTTTGTTTTTGAAGCCTTTCTTCATGGTGTACATTGGGCCACCTGACATTTCTCCCTTTTCATTAACCTCTCGATACTTTATGGCTAACATACATTCACTGAATTTTGATGTTAAGCCAAAGCATGCTGAAATCCACATCCACACTAAAGCTCCCGGACCACCTGATACCATGGCTGTGGCAACACCTACAATGTTACCTGTTCCTATTGTTGCCGCAAGAGCCGTTGTTAGCGCTGAAAAAGGGGATACATCGCCTTCACCTCTCTTGGTTGTTCTTGCCTCTTTACTTAATGTGCTTTTGATGGCAAAGCCAAGATTTTTCCATGGTCTGAATTTTAATCTTACTGTAAGAAAAATTCCTGTTCCAACAAGTAGCACCAACATCACCGGCCCCCAAACAAAATCATCCACTTTCACAAGTGTGTCTGAAATCCAGTTACCAACACTTTTCCAATCCATAATTTTTTCCTCCTACTTTTTATTTTTCCAAATTCCAACACCATATTTTATTAATACAAATTTGAAATTTACAGTTACCATTTTAATCACTATAAAAAAAGAAAAGAGCTACTTAAAAAAGTAACTCTAAAGATTCGTAATCATAATCAATTTGAAACTCTCCCCATATCTAATGTATGCCTTGGCTACATTAGATATAACCTTGGGTTCTCTAGAGATTCCTCCACCTTTAGTTTCGCCATTGATTAAAAGATTTCATAGGATATTTATTTTTTATTTAAGTTATTTAAAAACTCTGTAATATGTTCCCTGTCGGGTTTTGATTTTACCAATACTACAGCTATTAAAATAATAAGTAATACTGTAACGATACCGCATAAAACCATATTATCTTTTTGCATATTATATAACGAAAATCCAAATCTTACAACTATAAGTATTGCCGCCACTATTACTAAAGTATACAAATAAAAGCCATAAGTAAACTTTCCTGTTAGTGTGCTACCTTTATCGTTGTCGGAAATTTTTCCCTTGAAGATAACAGGAACAAGCCCTTCGCCCTGCTTTTTCCCGTCATCTCCTAAAGATATTTCTAACTTTATAGCCGGATGTTTTTTATCCTGCTGCACTACTTTTATATTGTTCTTTTTTCCTTTGGACTTCATTACTTTAACAGTGCCTTCACTGTTTCGGTTATAGTTAAAATCCACAATCTGTCTCCTATTATTGCCTGTTAGTTTTAAATTTTAAAGAATATTATTAAAACTATTTCCATTTAAAGCTTTAAAAATACATCTCTAAGTAAATTCATTATCTGCTACATTTAAATAATAAGTCTTCCCATCTTCTATCAACTTCCTTCTGGAATTTCTCAATAAGATGTTCATTTTCAGGCTTAAATAAATGTTTGAATCTGCCCTGTGGTCTCAAGAAGTCTTCAATTGGAAGTCTGTTCTTTGGTTCATAGTTAAGAATCCACTTGCCGTCTACAACTTCATATAAAGGCCAATAATTTGTTTCTACAGCTAATCTGCAGATTTCCATAATATCATCTTTCTGATATTTCCAACCTGTTGGACATGGTGCACATACATTTAAGAATGCAGGACCCTCTGTATAAATAGCTCTTTCAGCTTTTGTATGAAGATCCTTAAAGCCTTTGAAATATGTAGTCTGTGCAGCATATGGAACATCATGTGCTGCGATAATTGCTGCTAAATCTTTTCTGTACTGTTCCTTACCATTACACTGACTACCAACAGGTGTAGTTGTTGTATCAGCGTACATTGGTGTAGCTGATGAACGCTGTGTACCTGTATTCATATAAGCACCGTTGTCATAACAAACGTATGTATAATTTGTACCACGTTCCATTGCTCCTGATAATGACTGAATACCTATATCATAAGTACCACCATCACCACCAAAGCAGATAAACTTATAATCATCTTTTAACTTGCCTTTTCTTTTCATCGCCTTGTATGCACCTTCAACACCACTCATTGTTGAACTTGCATTTTCAAAAGCACTATGAATGTAACTGTCTTCCCATGCTACATATGGATACTGGAATGATGATACATTTAAGCATCCAGTTGCACATCCTATAACTGCCTTGTCGCCTTCATGAAGCCCACGAAGTACATTTCTTGCACAAATTGTTGCTCCACAACCGGCACACATTCTGTGACCTGGAGCAAAACGTTCAGGCTTATTCATTGTTTCTTTAAAATTGTAACCCATTATTTTGCCTCCTTATCTCTAAGTCCCATATATCTGTATGTAGGACCGGTCTCACCTGTTTTTGCAATTTCTTCAAGAGTATCATAAACACCTCTCATATCGCCTACAGTAACATCTCTACCACCAATACCATACATAATATTGATAGCTTTTGCAGTACAGCCATTTGTGTACATAGCCTGCATTGTTTCAGCACCTACAGGACCACCGTTTGTTGAAAATGATTCACATCTGTCCATAACTGCAACAGCTTTACACTTCTTAAGTGATGTTGCAATTTCTTCTCCTGGGAATGGTCTGAATGATCTTATTTTTATAATTCCAACCTTTTTGCCAGCCTCTCTCATTTCATCTACAGCTTCCTTTGCTGTACCTGCTGCTGAACCAATAATAACCATTGCATATTCAGCATCATCCATTTTATATTCTTCAATCAAGCCATACTTACGACCTGAAATTTTTTCAAAATCTTTTGCTACATCTAAAATAACCTGTTTTGCATTTTCCATTGCGTGAGCCTGTGCTTTTCTTGATTCCATATAGTAATCAGACACAGCATAAGGTCCAACTGCAAATTTTTCTTCAGGATTTAAAAGATAATCAACAGGTTCTCTTTCGCCAACAAATTCTTTTACTGTCATGTCGTCTAAAATTTCCATGTTCATAACTGCGTGGCTTGTAATAAATCCATCCTGACAAATCATAATTGGAAGCATAACATCTTTATTTTCAGCGATGTTAAATGCCATAACCATGTTGTCGTAAGCTTCCTGATTATCTTCTGCATATAACTGAATCCAGCCTGAATCTCTTGCACCCATTGTATCCGAATGGTCGCAGTTAATGTTCAACGGTCCTGTTAAGGCTCTACAAACTGCTGCTAAAGCAACAGGTAATCTACTTGATGCTGCAACTCCTAAAACTTCCCACATAAATGCAAGACCAGCTGATGATGTAGCAGTTAAAGCTCTTGCTCCTGCTGCTGAGGCTCCCATTGCCGCACTCATTGAACTATGTTCAGATTCTACAGTAATAAACTCTGTGTCAACTAAACCATTTGATACATAGTTTGAAAAATACTGAGGAATTTCAGTTGATGGTGTAATAGGGAATGCCGGAAAAACATCAGGATTAATCTGTCTAAGTGCTGTTGCTACAGCTTCATTTCCTGATAAAAATACTTTCTTATGCATACTATTTCACCTCCATCTTAATTGCATTAAATGGACATGCCTTCACGCATATTCCACAACCCTTGCAATGATCTAAATCTATTGCCTGTCTCTTATAATCCTTTACAGGAATACAGCTGTCCGGACAAACCGGTACACATAAAAGACATTGTTTACATTTTTCTTCGTCAATTACAGGTGCTACACTTGTCCAATCTCCTGTAATAAACTCTCTTGTTGTGCCTGAACCGACAATTGTGTTACCTCTTGTAACATCCTGCCAGGCAACGTCCTGACCTAATTTTGTTATATCTGTCTTTGCCATTATTTAACCTCCCTTAAAGCTGTTCTAAGTGCTTCCATGTTTCCTTTGATTACTTCAGGCTTCTTGGCAAATTTGTGCTTAAATGAGCCTTCCATTTCGTTAAGGAATGTTTCATCTTCAATAACTCCTGTAACTTTTACAATTGCAGCAAGCATTGGTGTGTTAGGGAAGTTCTTTCCTAAAGTATCCATAGCGATTTTCTTTGCATCTACTGTGTATACTTTTCCTTTGTAACCTTTTAAGTGTGGAATAATCTCGTCTTTACTTCTTGATGTATTAATAAGTATTGCTCCATCTTCTCTTAATCCGGCAGTAACATCAACAATTTCTAATAAAGTTTCGTCAACAACTACTACATACTGTGGATCATAAATGTTTGAATGTACGCGAATTGGGTGGTCACTGATTCTGTCGTAAGCAGTGATTGGAGCTCCCATTCTTTCAGGTCCATATTCTGGAAATCCCTGTGCATTTTTTCCTGTTTTGAAAGCCACTTCTGCTAAAAGAAGGGCTGCTGTTTTGGCACCCTGACCGCCTCGGCCATGCCATCTGATTTCAAGAGTATCTTTCATATTTGTTATTCCTTCTTTACTATTTTTTCGTGTTAATGCATTAAAGTGCATTAATATTAATTATAAGTCAAAGGTTTTGTAGTTTCAACTAGAGATTTGGGGAAATTTAGAATATTTTGTTTATTTTCTCTGATGATTGTTGGTTAAATTAGATATGGAAAGAAAAATACCTTTAAAACAGTTTTTTCTGCTTTAAAGGTATTTTGGGGTTATGTAATTGTATAACTAAATTTCCTGCATATCGTCATTAAACAATGCCATAATGTTAGACATTCTTGCATCTGTAAATTCTTCATCATCTAAATTACTTGGTCTTACTACTAGTTTTTCATAAAGATATTCTATGCCACCTCTTGCATACGAATTAAATAGCTCCATATTTTGGTTATACTTATATTCACTTTTGGGACTTGTATCAAAAGCTTCTCTCACTTTTTCTTCTGTTGTTAAGCCTCTGCTATCGTCAATTAGCAATACAATCTTCATTAGCGTACTGAATCTTTTGTAGGAATTTGATATCTGTTGTAATTGAACTGTTCTTTTTTGATCAGTGCTATTATCTTCAGGTTTTCTTCGTCCTGTTCTAAGTCCCACTATAACTGAAACGGCATACAAATCCACTAATCTGTCAAACAAATCTCTTTCACCTATACCTGATTGAGACCACATAGCATCAACATATCCTACATATTTTCCTTTAATTATAAAATCATGATTTTTAAAATATTCATATGTTTTTTCGTCTGCCATTATAACTTACCTCCCACATTTTCTACTGATGAACTAATGTCTGAATATTCTCTTGTTACTCTATAGCAATATTCAGGCAAAGTATATTTCTCAAGATTTGATGCCTCCCAGTCTTTATCTAACATAAAGATAATTACCTGCTCTGCAAACATAGGAAGTTTCTTTGATATTAATTCAATATTCTCATTTCCAAGTTTAGAAAATGGTGCATCTAATACTAATGGCAAATTCAAAATTACGTCTTTGTTTTCAGCATCTTTTCCCTGTTCTTTTGCCAGTTCTAATATACTTACTATGTAAACAAAATTAATTGCTGTATTTTCTCCTTCTGAAAGAGTTCTCTCTTCCATTCCATTTTGGTAGTACATATGCATTTTGTAATCTTTACCCAGTTTTGCATATTTTTCTTTTCCATTAAACATTTTTTCAAAATTATTTTTGATTTTTTCGTTTAACTTTTCCATGCTTTGATTTTTTCTTACAGATACATTTCTTTCGGCTCTTTCATACATAGCCTTCGCATATTCCAAAGCTCTTAATCTTATAGCATTTTCTTTATCCTGTTTAGTTATGGCTTCTATTTGTTTCATTAAATTTTCAATATCTGAATCCAATGTTTTATTTTTATTCTTTAACACTTCAATTTCAGATTTAGCATTTGCCAATTTTCTTGCATACTCATTATAACTTTGTCTAATACTCTGTAAGTTTAATCTTTCATCAATTTTTGTTTCTAATTTTGAAACATCAAACTCTATGTTATCCATTTTATCCACAGTGTTATCATATGCCTTTGTTTTTTCATGTAAATCACTTACATAGTTTTCAGTTTCAACCTGCCATTCTTTTAGTATGGCCTTTAAAGCTTTTGCCGGACCACCTATTTTATTAGGGTAAACTTCTTCACGTAATTTTTTTAGTGCATTGTAATGCACGTCACCCTCTACTAAGTTTTCTCCACACAAGCATATTTTGTTTTCCAACAACCAGTCAATTGTATCTGATGTAACTCCCGGAATGTCTTTTCCCTCTATATCTACCTGACCTATTATCTCCTCGATTCTAGATAACAATTCACTGGCAAAAAACTTATCAGACTTGCTTAACATCTTTGCAATATCGCTGTTATAATTTTGCAGATGATTTTTCTCTGACTGCAACATTCTCTTCTTGTTCTTTAATTCATTTTGATAGTCTTCCATTCTCTTGTTATTATCCAGAATTTCTCTTAAACGTTCCTTCTCGTTTTCAGCAACAAGTTGTTCATTATTTAATTCATCTATTTTTTCTTTATTACTTTCTAATTGCTTGTTCTTCTCTACAATTATTGTTTTTAATCTTTTTTCTTCATCTGTTGTTGTTTTTAAATTTCTTTGGATTTTGGAAATAACACTTGTTTTATAGCCATCACTACCATCTTTTAAATGGTCCATCATTTTTACAAAAGTCTTTATTCCTAAAATCAAATTAATTGAGTTTTCTATGTCTTCAGCCTTACTATTTGAAGCACTCCATCTTTCACCGTCAAAGAACAGATAATCTGACAGATTCTCTGGAAATAATTCATTAATAATACTTTGGTAATCTGAGTGCTTAGACTTTTGTTCTTTACCATCAATTCTAACCAACAAATTAGCTTTTTCCGGTTTCACACTATAGTTGTTTTCATCACTGGTATTTTTTCTAAATTCCTGACTTCTGACAATTTCATATTTTTTTCCATTGTCCCAAACAAAAATTTCAACACGTACAGTTTCTGTTTTTGAATATGACATACCACTGATGACTTCTCTGTTTAATAAAACGATATCTTTAATGTCTTCAGTATAATTTGTCGGTTTAACCCTTCCATAAAGTCCCCATCTAAAAGCCTGTGCTATGGTTGTCTTTCCAAAAGTGTTATCACCTAATATAACTGTCACATTTTTCTCATCATCGCAGGAAAAATTTATTTCCATTTCTCCTTTATAACGCATAAAATTATAAAGTCTTATTTTTTCTATTTTCATAGTCTGCCCCCTTTCTCATAACCTGCCATTTTTAAAAGGTAGCTTGCAATTTCATCTACCATTTTTTTGTCGCTTTTTTCGTTGTTTCGCGCATTTCTCAATTCCATGCTTCGAACTCTGTTGAACATTTCGTCAAACTTCTTCTCGTCAATTCCATAATCATTAGTCATAGTAGTCCTCCATTTTCTTCATTTCGTTTTCTATATCAAAATACACATTGTATGCATTCATAATATCTGTCATTTGTGATTTAGCTATAATATTGTTATTAGCTAAAGTACCAAACTCATTTATTCTAAATAATTCTCCTACTACAATAGACTTATCCTTTTCAAAATCCTCATAATCTACCATTTTCAAATCTCTCGGTAATGTTATAAAGTCATATATTTCTGCTATTTCTTTATTACTGCTTTTTCGCAGTAACCTACCTCTTCTTTGTATAAATTCCTTCGGATTTCTGGAACTACTCATAATAAATGCAGTTTTAATGCCCGGAATATTAACACCCTCATCTAAACATTTAATTGCAGTTATTACCTGATAAATTCCACTTTGGAAATACTCTTTAATCTGTTGTCTTTCCTTTAAATTCTCTTCTGACGTAAATTTATGAGCACGCATATCCATTTTCTGATTTATCATGTCTGTAATCCCATCAATTTGCCTTACCAGTTCACCTGTTTCTTCATCTTCCATTGATGTTGCCCCACAGTAAACCAATATGCTGTCATCTCTCTGATACTTTTCAAGATATTTTTTTAGAGTCGACCGTTTGTTTCTTGCTCCTGCTAATAGTCTGGCTCTCTTAAAAAGTAGCAATTGCCCTTCTTCAGAAATTTTTGTTTTGCCGTTTTCTTCCACAATAAATCTGCTTAACTTTTTTGTTAATTCCATATACTGATTCAGTTCATCTTCTTCAAGATAAACAAGTATAGGATAATAATTATAAGGACATAAAGTGCCTTCTTTTATAGCCTGTTCAAGACCATAAACAACACATTCATCCCCAAAATAATCAAAAATTTTACCGGTTCCCTTTTTATCCATATGTCTTTCAATTGTTGCCGATAATGCAATTCTATAATTCACATTTTCAGGCAATAAACGTGACAATCTTTTTGCGCCAAAATTATGTGCTTCGTCAACAATTAATAGTACATTTTCCTCTTCATTAAACCTTGTTATAATATTTTGAATTTCATCACCTGCAAACGTATCGTTTGTTGTTATACATATAAAAGGTCTACCGTCTCTTTTAAATCGTTTATATGCCTTAGTTAAATTTTCTTTCCAGTTTTTATCTAGTGATTTCGAATGAGCAATTATGGGAATGCATCCCCATTCAACAACATCTTCTTCCCATTGGCCTACCAAATGAATATATGGACAAACTATAAATGTAGCCAATTTTTCTTTCTTTTCCTGTGCAAGCTCTACCATGCACGCCAAGGCTGTAAAAGATTTTCCCGAACCTGTACACATAGAAAAAATTCCTCTACAATTTTGTTTCTTCCAATTTTCAATAGCCTCTTCCTGATAATTTCGAAGTGAAACGTTGTCCGGTATTTTGAAAATCTTTTTTGTGCTTTCTTCTTTATTTAGTCCAAATTCTTTTTCATCAATTTGTCTGTCTATTGTTTCTTTTTTGTATTGCATCAACTTATCAATTACAACATCCGGAAATGGAATAATCTTTAATTTATTTGTGCTATCCATCCACATTCTGTCAAAATTATCTTCTGTAGTTTCAACAAAATTCTCACTTTCTTTCCAATCACAAAAAACATATATTGATTCAAAATTCGACTCTAATGCGTTTTCGGTTTCATTAGACGAACCTGTAAATGCTATTTTGTTTCCTAATTCATCTTCAAAAACACCTATTTTTTCGTGGTATAAATTAATTCCGTTTTCATCTTCCATAAAAGCTATTTTCAATTCGAGCATGCCTTCTGCAATCATTGTTGCTACAATATTAAGTCGCTCTTCCTCGAAATAATTTAATGGTTCTCTTAAACTACACTCTAAACAGTGACTAAATATTTTTTCTCTGGATTCATAGCCCTTATTTATGGCTTCAATGTCCTCTCTTGAAAGTTTTGGAGAACAAATTATCTGCACCTTTCCATTATTACGTTCCATTTCAACCAGTCCAACAGACATTTTTAAAAGTGCACTGGTAGAAAAATATCCTACTGCCCTTTTGTACTTTCTACTTTCATACAAAACCGGTATATAAAAATCTCTAGTAATATCATTTTCGTCACTTCTATAATTAAAATTGATATTTATATCCTTAAAACTCATCCCTTGTCCTTTGCTTTTCTATACACTTTCACTTAGCTCCACCACTGCATCCACTAATGCTTCTACATCATCCATTGTTGTAAATCTACTAACACTTGCTCTTACTACTCCTGTAAAATTTTTGTCCTTTAAGTGTTCATGTATTAGCGGTGCACAGTGATAACCGGTTCTCACTGCTATGTTAAAATCCTCGTCAAGTATCATACCTATATCTGAGGCACTATAGCCCTTTATGTTAAATGCCATTATTCCTGTTCTTAAATTATCAGGTGGCAAATAAATAACTATATTCTTGTTTTTACTTATTTTTTGTACAATGTAATTTATTAATTTTCTTTCATGTTCCAAACAATAATCTGTCTCTGCTTCTTCAATTGCCGCTTTCAAACCTGCGATTGCTACAATGTTAGGACTTGCTGGTTCAAACATACCGGATGTGCTTTGAGGCATATTTAGATTTAAAGAATCACTTCCTGTTCCACCAGCCAAAACTGTTTTCAATTTCTCCCCTTTTTTCATAAAAAATCCACCTATTCCTAAAGGTCCGTAAAGATTTTTATGACCGGCAAAAATCATGTAATCTACAGGGCTTTCATTTAAGTTAATGTTTATTAGTCCTAACGACTGTGAACTGTCTACTATAACTTTTCCATTATGCTTTTGTGCAATCTCACTTAACTTTTCAACAGGTAAAATATAACCTGTAACATTACTTACCTGTGTTATAAATACAGCCTTTGGTTCTTTTACCCCGAATAAATATTCAGTTTTTTCCAAATCAATTGTTAAATCATCATATAAGGGCAATTGTACAATTTCAATCTGATACTTTTCCTTCATTAAATGAAGCGGACGCATAATAGCATTATGCTCATATGGTGACACATAACACACATCACCTTTTTCCCAGTCCATTCCCTGAATAATTAAATTTGCCGAGATCGTAGCCGACGGAGTTAAAACCACATTCATCTGTCCTTTTCCATTAACCAAATTCAGTAGTTTTTCTCTTGTTTCATCTATTAATTCCGTAGCTTCTCTTGCAAGTTTGTACGAACCTCTCCCTGCATTTACAGCAAGATTTCTTGAAACATCATCCATTGCCTTATAGACACTTTCCGGCTTGGGATATGTGGTTGCCCCATTATCTAAATAAATACTTTTCATTGTTCTTCCTATTTTTCAATTAAATTTTCTATTGCTTTCATTAAAACCGAAATCTTCTGATTAAGTTCCAATGTGTCCCCAAATTCTCCCATTGCCTCATCTATTGCATTTTTAAAAAAATAACTTGTGCTGTCATCTTCAACTTCATCAAAAAACTTCTCAATTTTTTTATTTCCTGTTTGAATAACAATTTTATTCTCACCATTGTCATTACTGTCTGATTCCTTAATCTGTTCAATTTTATTTTTTATGCTTTCAAGCTCTTTCATAAAATTGTGGTAAGAATCATTTTTCCAGTCATTTATGTAAATTCCTGAAACTATTTTGCAAAGTCTGGCAACAATCTCTTTTTCATCGTTAGTATTTAACTTCTCAATATATGACATAAAAGTTGTTACATTCTCTGCAAAAACATGTGACTTTGCTTTCTTGCTTTGTCTGTCATACCAGTCCTTTAATGTAGCATTTAGGCTGTCAGTTTCTTTTTGTCCAAATAATTTCTTTATGTCTGCTGCTGTTTTTACTTTTACATTATCCAAGTTGTGATTTAAATAATCTTTTATAATTACAAGACTTTCCATTGTAGTTTTGTAATTACACTCTTCACTGTCATCTGCTGTGAAAGCCAGTGGAATCTTTTCAAAAAGCACTTCTCGTGGATTTAAGTCCACACCTTTGAAGATTCTTCTAAAACTACACATTTGTTCAAAAAGTTCTTCATTTAAATAATGATTCTGACTTTCATCAAACAACTGCTTTGTAAAAGTTAAAGAATATTGATCTAAGGATCTGTACCATCTTTGAATTCCTTTTACAATATTGCTAAGTCTTTTTGTCTTTGACTGCCCGTTTTTCCTTAACTCCTCTGTTAAAAATTCCTTCTCCAAAGTAAATAGATACTTTTCTTTTTGAATACTTTCCTTTTCAACATATAAATAATAATTCTCTGCTTTTTCATTTATGTTGTTAAGTATTTCACTTGTAATTTCCACTTCCGTATCTTCAAGATAAATAATCGGTGTATCGTGAAGATTTATAATTTCTCTAGCAATAAAAATCGGTATGATTCCCTTTCTTGTACCAAGATTTTTCCCCATTAATTTGCTATATAGAACCTCAAAAGAAACTTTCTTACCACCACATTTTTCAATGAACTTTCTAATTTCCTTAATAATTCTCTTACAGCCATCATCCAAATTGGAATTTTCAATTATACCTGTGTGAAGTAATGTTGCCCTAAAAATTGTAGCCTCCTGACTTGTACCATTTTCGTATTTTGCAAAATCTCCTTCACCAAGAATTGTATCCACAATGATTCCTCTTGCTTTTTTTACCTGAGCCGATATATTTTGTCTGTTTATTAATTCATTATTTATTTTTGGTGCATGTTCAAAATAATGAAGACAAATATTACTTAGAAATCTATTAAAGCTACTATTAGTTTCAAAAGTCAAAGCCTCATCTTCTTCACTGTTATAAACAGAACATTTATGATTTTCAGGCATATAAATCTGCTCAAACTCTCCGTTAATTTCAAAAAGCAAATCTTCTTTGTAAATCTTCAATTCCTGTTCAATAACTTTGTTTTCCTCTAAAAAGTCTTTGTCGTTTAATAATTTCTCTATGGCTATAATTTTTCGAATGTGTTGTTGTCTCTCAAAATTGATTTTTGGACAAACTACCACTAACCTTTCATCATTTAACTTGCGAACATGTGCATTTATTAACATTTCATCTGCACTATTTAACACTATGAGACAAACTATCAGGCCATCCCCACTATAAGTTTCAAAAAGATACTCTGAATTCTTCACATTCAAAAACTGTTCAGGTGTCATATACACGTACTTAAAATAACGTGTCATTGTATATTCCTGATTATATTTTTTAGGAAGTTCGTATTCCAAATCTGATAATCTTGTAAATTTTTCACCCCATTTAAGGCTAAGTGGTTGCTTCTGAATCTGCTCATTTATCTCTTTTTCAAGATTTACACCTACATTATTTTTAAAGGCATAAACGCCTAACTTACTTCTATAACTGATAATTTCTTTTTCTTCTAATTTCAGTAAAGTTTCACTAAAATCTCTTTCATCTAAACCTGAAGCCAACCAGATTTCTTTTTTCTTAACAGGTAATTCTTCCTGTTTATTAATCATGTGAAGTATTGCAAGTGTCTTAATAACTTTTTCTTCTGCTAGGGATTCTGCCTTAGTTATTGCATAATCTGCCTTTAACCACTCATTATGTATATTAGTTAAGCTTACATTATCTCTAAATAAATTTTCAAAGTAGTCATATACCATATCAACTGCAATTAAATCTTCACGTCCTTCTTCAATGGCAGTTATAACTGTTCCTTTTTCCTCATTTGCAATAAATGTAAAAATACTTCTCTCATTCTGTGCAACTTTTTCGCTTATGTTAAGGAGACTGTAGGCTGTTAAAGGAAGCATCGGAAAACAACCCTCTGCTACAATTTCCTTATAGTCTTTTTCGGTAAACATACTTTCAAAACAAGGTATTTTATATGACTGTTCTATAATTTCATTATTAACATCATTGTTGTAAATAAAATCTTTAAAACCTTCATCTGTTTTGTTAATAGCGTGCTTTATTATTTCAAAATTGTTTTGTGCTGATACAAGGAATCTGATTTCCTTTAAACGTCCCTCAACACCTGTAAAAGCATTAATCATTTCACTTGGCAGGGCACTTCCGTACTCTTTTATACTTTTGTGGGCAACAAATGTAATATGAATCTGCTGCTCTTTTGAATTACTTGCAAGTTCACACATGTCCTGAAGTATTTTCATATCGTATGCAAAAGTTTCTTTTTCATGTCCTTCTATGTACTTGCTAAATTCATCAAATATAATATAAATCCCACCGTAGCCTTTTTTACTTAAAGAGTTGCTTACTTCTCTGTACAAAGTCATGCTGTTGCTTTCCACCATTGGGCTAAACACGCTGCCTGATGTAAGGCGTGGATATATTTCCTTGAACTTTTCTAATGAATGTCTGTTCATTTTGGAAAGTTCCATTTCAAATTCAGAAACACTTATAGAATCCTTTTTTAATAATTCTTTTAATTTTTCAAATGTATCAGGATAGTCCTTTTTCCAAGTATCAATTGTTTCAACAGCTTTTCCATAATAACTGTCAGGTGCAATATCCATTAAATTTTTTCTCTTGAGAGAATCCACCAAGCCTGCAATAAAACCATGGTTTAAATCTCTATCTGTGCCTGAAATTATTACCGGTAAAAGTGGTCTTTGATTCTCTATGAAAGTCTTTGCTTTATTACCTGTGTTATCTGATACTTCACTTATTTTTGTTATAATATTTTTAGTATTTTCACCTGTTTTGTCTGACAAAATAGCAAGCAAAACTAAAAGCAAATGAGATTTTCCTTTTCCATAAGGTCCAATTAAAACATTTGCGTTGTCTTTGTTTTCTAAAACGTTTTCTAAAAATCCGTCTAAAATATTTATTGAAGATCTGGTAGGTATGTAACCATCAACCTTATTTTTGTTCTGTATGTCCAATTGTAAATTTATTGAATTTTGAAATCTTTTGTCTATGTTAATGAAGTCTTTTAACCTACTCATCATATTCTCCTAAGCTTTGTTTTCGTAATATCCTTTGATTATTTCTACAGGACTTTCGTATTTTTTTACAATTATGTTTTTTTCTGTCTGTTTTCCTAAGTAAACCATGTCAAGTCCTGCTGTTCTGTTTACTGTTAAATAATTTTGTTCCGCAAGTTTGTCTATGTATTCATTCAAAAGCACTCTCTTGAGGTTCAGAATTTTTCCCGGTGAAAATGTTCCGTTAAGTAATTCCTCAATAGAGATGCTATCTGTTTTTTTGTATTCAAAATATTTTTCCATTGCATACATAACAACATACTCATTCAAATTTTCTTTTAAAGGCTGAGTTTTTATATATTTATTTCCATCTTTTTTCAGTAACCCTAACTTAATGAAAGGTGAGATTTTCTTTTCTTCCGGATCATATTTTTCAACTCTTTCCTTTGTGTACATATTTAGAAGAACTGTAATATCATCTCTCAATGAACGTTCTGATATTTTGTCAGTCATAACCACTAATTTGTTGTACAACTGTTCCGTCAATTCTTCTCTTGTAAATTCTTCAAGCTTTATTTCATTAAAAAATAAATACCAGCTTGTTGCCTTGTCACTACTCCATGCCAAATTAATGTGGAAAATCCACAAAGGAAAAGTTTCTTCTAAATACTCATCTTTTTTCAATATAAGCTCACCAATAGGCGTAAGCACTGTTCCTTCTTTTGGTTTGTCTTTAGTAAATCCACCTGCTTTTAGCCAATATCTGATAGCCTTTGCCATGTTACTTCCAACGCCTAATGCATCAGCCCCGTAATTTTGCGTAAAAACTTTTGGATTATTGCTTATTTCCTTTAATCCTTTACTTAACCAGCCTTCTCTAAGGCCAAATGTTTCATGTCCTTTTAATTTGATTGCCATAATTTATCCTTTTTTCGTTACTAAAACTTTTCTCATATAGCATCCTGCCGTATAATGATTTACACATTCTGCACATCTTACACACTTGTCGTCTAAAATGCTATAAGATAAATTGCCCTCTTTGTCTTCTTTAATTAAAATTGCATTATGTTTGCAAATACTTTCACACGCCCTGCAACCCATACACATTTGATACTTTGTCAACTGACATTTGATTTTATCCTCAGCAGCATTTATGTTTTTTGCTCCGTCAATTTTATGGTCGAGTATTGTTACTTTTAGGTTGTTGCTTCCAATTCTCCCCTGTAATTTCAACACCATATTTCCGTTTTTTCTTAAAACATAAACTTCTCCAAGTCTTTTATTTCCCAATTGAAAATTTAAATATCCAAAAGGTTTAAACAGTTCATAAAGTTCTTCTGTAATAGGTCTTTGTAGCTGATAATTGAAGGCATTTTCTTCCAATGCACAAGGTGTAAATTCAACTGCTGTTTTCTTGGCATATTCAACACCATTTCCACCTTGTCTTGCTTTCCACTTACCCTCATCTACATAAACTTCCGGATCAGGTTTCCCTATGCCTTTTGCGAAATCAATTAACAATTTTCTAAACTGTTTCGACTGCAATGGCATATGAATTTTTGATAAAAATTCAGACCAGCCACTATTATTAGGGCAACACCAGCACCCAACTCTTGCGTAGCCTAATCTGTATGCTCTGTTAAAATCTATTTTTGTAGTAAGCAAATAAAGCCAAATGTCAAAATCCATCCAATCAATAATTGGTGATATTGTTATCTGTTTGGTAATCTTTGCTCCTTCTGTTTCTCTTTCATATTTATTTCTGCTTGCCGACTCGCTTCTTCTAATGCCGTAAAAAGTGATTATTTTGTCTTTATTCCTAAACAATGATTTTATTTTTCTCTGTATTGAACCTGTTTTAAAAATAGTGCAGCACCACCTCATAACCCTGCTTGGTGGTCCTACTAACTTGCATAGCTCCTGAAAATCCTTGTCTTTATTTTTTGAGGACACCACCGGTGTGTATGGATTTTCTTTTTTGAATCTTTTTACATATTCTATTGTTTCCGGAAATTCTAAAGTCGTGTCGCCAAAAATATGTAATACTTTTGGTTCACTTAAAGCTCGCATAACAAGACTAGAGGTTACTGTAGAATCTTTTCCTCCTGAAAAAGATACAAACATATCTTTTGTTGTGTAGTTCTTTGTTGACTCCTTAATATAATCAACCGCTTCCTTCACAATATATTCGTATCTGCTTTTGTTAGCAGAAACAAATTTGTCCATGTATTGATTAAAACTGTCATAAGAAATTGCATCAGCAAACTTTTCATATTGTTCTCTGACCTTATCTGCATCTTTTTCTTTTAAATCTTTTATGGAAAATTTAATTCGTTCCCCATCTATTAAATATTTATTACCTGCACAATTCCACACTGATGAATTGTCGTATGTTCCTATTTCTTTATCCAATAATATTTCCAATAAAAGTCTTTCTTCAGGAAATACTGGTCTTATATCAGTTGTAATTCTTCTGCCCTTGCTACCACAACACTCACATGTTTTGTCATACAATGGAACTTTGCAGTTTTCACACCAGTATATATCTGATTTTTCAAGTTCTGTTCTATCCCCACAAACCGGACAAACACTACTCTTTGTTCTAATGTTGTCTTTCGTGCATATATATTTAAGCAATATTTCTTCCCCTGTTTTTATAATGTTATTTAAACGATTCCGGTGACACATTCAAATAAGAACATAATTCCAAAAATTCCGATGCTGTAAAAACCACATCAGTCTTAGATAATTTAAAGCCACTAACTCCCGTGTCTTTTGAAATCTGCTCTATTGAAATATTATTCTGTTTTATGTATTCAACTAATTTTTCTGAAACATTATCTTTCTTTTTCATTTATGCCACCATCTGTGTTCTATTAAAAAATAAATGCTCCTATCGTCGCGCTTATTTTTCTGCTCATACCTTATTATATTCTCTGTAGTCGAGAATTTCAATCTTTTGTTTCTTGTTTTGAAAGAATAGTTTGACGTAGTTATACGCATCATTTATTATAAGGAAAGAGGTGTTTTTTATAATGAAAAATGAAAATATTGCAAAGGTGCTTAAAGCGTACCGAAGAAGAAACAACTTAACAGTTCACCAGGTTTCTATTTTACTTGAAAACCAAAATATTAAGGCTGCCGACAAAACTATATATGGCTGGGAAAGTGGTCAGACGCAGCCTAATGCTGATACTTTGCTTACGTTGTGCGACATATATAATATTCACAACATTTTAGGAACTTTTGGTTATAATCGTGATTTAAATTTTAATATAACAAAGCATGAGGAAGAACTGGTTAAGCAATACAGACGCAATCCTAAATTGCAAAAAGCTGTAGACAAATTGTTAGATATTGAGTAATTTTTTTTCTTTTAATACGAGAATTTCAATGGGAAGATTTTAATCTGAATATACATCTTAATGCAAGATTTTCAATATTAAGATTTTAATGTGAATATAAAAATCTCAATATAGGTATTTTACCAACAGAATATAAACATTTAAAAGAATTAAAACAACGTTTTAGTTCTTTTTTTTCGGCATATTGTGTAAATAGTGTTATAATATTTCTACAACGATTTTTCATATACACTATTCTTATAGTATTTATTTTCAAATTTTTTATTATACTTGGGAAGGAAATTTTTATCATGAAACGAATAGATTTTGAGAATGGTTCTGTTACAGGAAATATTTTAGGTGCTGCATTACCTATGCTTGTGGCTCAGGTTTTAAGCCTCCTTTACAACATTGTTGACAGAATATATATTGCAAGAATTCCACATGTGGGAACAACAGCTCTTGGTGCTGTTGGACTTTGTTTTCCAATTGTTGTAATTATAACTGCATTTAGCAATCTTTTTGGAAGTGGCGGTGCACCTCTTTTTTCTATTAAACGTGGCATGGGTGACTCAGAGAGAGCTAGAACTATTATGAATACCTCTTTTTCAATGCTATGTGTTAGTGCCTTTCTTATTATGACTCTTGGCATGGTTTTCGCAAAACCTCTATTAGTTATTTTTGGTGCTTCAGAAATCGCCCTAAAATATGCTTATCCATATATGATGATTTATCTTATTGGTACTTTACCATCAATGATTTCAACAGGTATGAATCCTTTTATTAATGCCCAAGGTTATGCCACTACCGGTATGTTGTCAGTTGCCGTTGGTGCTGTATCCAACTTAATATTAGATCCTGTTTTTATATTCGTTTTTGACATGGGTATTAAAGGTGCTGCCATTGCAACTGTGATTTCACAGATTTTCTCTGCTTTATTTGTATTTTATTTTCTTGAGAAAAAAGCTGAACTTAAAGTTAGATTTTTAAAAAGAAATGAATTTAGAAACTCCATTGACTACGCAAAAAACATCGTCAGTCTTGGTACAGCAGGCTTTATTATGCAATTAACCAACAGTCTTGTTTCTATTTGTTGCAATCATGTGTTGTCAATTGTTGGTGGAGACGTTTACATTTCCGTTATGACAATTGTGGCAAGTCTCCGTCAGATGATTGAAACACCTATTTATGCAATTAATGAGGGAACTTCTCCTATTATTAGTTATAATTATGGTGCAAAAAGACCAAAGCGTGTCAAAAAAGGCGGTGCTGTTTTAATGACTCTTGTAATTGCATACACAATTGTTTTATGGAGTGTTATTATCATTGCACCCAAATATCTGATACTTTTATTTACATCAGACACTAATTTAATGGCAGATGCAATACCTGCTTTAAAAATGTATTTTGCTGCATTTATTTTTATGGATTTACAATATATAGGTCAGACAATATTTAAGTCTCTTAACAAAAAGAAACAGGCGATTTTCTTTTCTTTATTAAGGAAAGTCATTATCGCAATTCCTTTAACTTACATACTTCCTTTTATGATGAAGCTTGGTCCACAGGGTGTTTTCATTGCGGAGCCAATCTCCAACGTAATCGGCGGTAGCATCTGTTTCACAACAATGCTACTTACAGTATTGCCTGAACTGAAAAAAATGGAAGCCAATTAATTTTGACTTCCATTTTTATATTTATATTTAATACAATATTATTTATATAGATATCTATTTCTATATGTATCTATTTCTGTGTGTATTTTTTCTATATACATATTTATTTTATTTGTTATTATAAATTTCTATGCTATTTTAACACTCTACTCTTGTTTAGCCTCTACCTTTTTCATTTCTGACTTATGCATTCTTCTTGCCAAATAAACAAAAGGTGTATCAAGTAAACTTGTCACAATAAAAATAACATAACTTGATATTACAATATTAAGAATAGTTTTAACGCTATGTACTCCCCAGAAGGCAGCAAAAGTAAATAATAAGTTATTTAAAAACTGAGAAATTAATGTTGAACCATTGTTTCTTAACCAAAGAAATTTTTCCCTTGAGCCAAATTTCTTTTCAGTCCAATCCCACCATTTGTGATATGCCCACACATCAAATTCCTGTACAATTGCGTATACAAGCATGCTGGCAATCATTAATCTTGGTGTATTTGAGAATATTGTTTTCATTGCAGGCATTGCAAAATCTGATTTTGCAGGTGTGTAAAGTAACCACCACTGTGACAAAACTATAAAAAGTATTGATGTAGCTATACCAATATGAACTGCTGTTTTCGCCTCTTTCTTTCCATATATTTCGCTGATAATATCAGTCACAAGGAAAGTTGATGCAAATAGTACATTTCCTAAAGTCATTTCCATTCCAAATGCAATAACTACAATTAAAACTTCAATGTTTGCTGCAATTGTTGCTATTGATGTAAAACAATATAACCCCTGCTTCCCAAACACTTTTAAAAAAATTAGTGTGCTTCCGTAAATAATTAAAACTGAAAGTAACAATAAAACTTCATTAGACATAATACTTATCCTCCTCTTTTTTGTAATTTACAGCCATCGCATTAATTTCTCTGCGAGCCGGTATAATGTCTTTATTTTTTCTGTGATTTTATCATCTGCATATTTGCATTTTTTTCACAGCAAAAAAACAATTTATTATTTTCTATTTTTCACCTGTATCTACTCTTTGTTTTCTCCCACTCCGAAATCAGTGTTATTTAACAAAATATCCACTCTTTTATTGTTCTTATACTTAGGATAAACTTCATTCAGAAATTCTTTAATGACTTTTTCATCAGGCTTAACAGGCATACCGTTTTCAATCATAATATTTACACATATACGTTTAAAATATTTAAGCCCTATCTCGATATCATTAATCATGGATTCTGCCGTCTGCCCTGTTATTCCCTGTAGCAAATTTATTTCGTCAAAATATTTAGCAATTTCCTTAGGATTTTTCTCTTCAATTCCTTTTATCAGAATATTTTCCCTTAAATTGTAGTCAAAAGTTTCAAGACCTAATTTAATAATGCATTCTACACCAATGTTTTCAAATTTTTTCTTAAATTCCTTTACATCATCTTTATGCATATAATGACATTCAAAATGAATTGTTTTAATATTTTTCTCTAAACAAATCTTCTTAATTAAAGAAATTGTCTTTTCATCTAAATCAACAAAGCTACCAGAATTAATAACTTCTAATTCATTATAAAGTCCTGTAACCTGCTCTAAAGCTTCTTTGTTAATCTTGTAGTTCGCCTCAATATCCAAACTGCTGTCTAAATGATAATCGCAAAATCTGCACTTACGCCACTTGCATCCATCCCCTACCAGCATAACAATTTCTCTTGGATTTTTATCTTCTATTACTGAGTATCTTACAGGATTAAATCCTTCTACCATAACCTTAAACCTTTCTATCATGCAAGAAAGAATGTCGCTTGCGACATTCTACGCACCGAGTGCCTGTTGCCGCGCAACTATTTTCTTTTCGCACCAGGGTGCATCCCTAGTGGAACGTTTTTTATATAATAAGAAATCACAAAGGAATTTCTTATTATATAAAAAGAGTGCCTCTAGGGCACTCTTTTAAAACCACATGTGTGATTGTCTCCCTAGTTTTATTTATAGACAGGATGGTTTCGAACTGTCTTATTTAATTAGTGTCAGATTAATAATCCTCTACTATTCTTCTGTAACTTCAATTGTTTCAGAAACTTCTAATGTTTCATTTCCTTCTGTATCTTCAGAAACAGCTAAAACTTCTTCGTCTTCTGAAACTGATAAAACTTCTTCGTCTTCTGAAACCTGATTCTTATCAGTGCTTAATTTTACTGAACGATATCTTTCAATACCTGTTCCGGCTGGAATTAACTTACCAATAAGTACGTTTTCCTTAATACCAACAAGTGGATCAACCTTACCGCTAATAGCAGCTTCTGTAAGAACTCTTGTTGTTTCCTGGAATGAAGCCGCTGACAAGAATGAATTTGTAGCAAGTGAAGCCTTTGTGATACCAAGCATAATCTGTGTACCTGTTGCCGGTTCCTTGCCCTGTGCTTCAAGTTCTTCGTTTACTTCATTGAAATTAAGAACTTCAACAGTTGTCCCAGGTAAGAATTCTGAATCTCCTGCTGTATCAACCTTAATCTTCTTAAGCATCTGACGTACAATAACTTCAACGTGCTTATCGTTGATTTCTACACCTTGTAAACGGTAAACTCTCTGTACTTCACGAATCATGTAATCCTGTACTGCACGAAGTCCCTTAATCTTTAAGAGATCGTGTGGGTTGATACTACCTTCTGTAAGTTCATCACCTGCTTCAAGCATTGTACCATCAAGGATCTTAATTCTTGAACCATAAGGAATAAGATATGCCTTTGATTCTCCTGTTTCTTCGTTTGTTACAACAACTTCACGTTTCTTTCTTGTTTCTTTAATTTCAGCTCTACCACCGAACTCAGCAATAATTGCAAGTCCCTTTGGTTTTCTAGCTTCAAATAATTCTTCTACTCTAGGAAGACCCTGTGTAATATCATCACCGGCAACACCACCAGAGTGGAATGTTCTCATAGTAAGCTGTGTACCAGGTTCACCGATTGACTGAGCAGCAATAATACCAACTGCTTCACCAACCTGTACTCTCTGGCCTGTAGCCATGTTTGCACCATAACATTTAGCACAAACACCTACATGTGACTTACATGTAAGAATTGTTCTAATCTTAACTTTATCAACACCTGTAGCAATAATAGCTGCTGCTCTCTTAGGTGTAATCATATGATTTGCTTTAACAATTACATTTCCATCTGCATCATACATTGTTTCTGCTGCAGTTCTGCCTGTAATTCTTTCTTCAAGGCTTTCGATAACTTCGCTACCATCCATTAATGATTCAATTTCCATATATGGAATTGCCTTGCCTTCACAACAATCAACATCACGAATAATTAAATCCTGTGATACGTCTACAAGTCTTCTTGTAAGGTATCCTGAATCGGCTGTTCTTAAGGCTGTATCTGACATACCCTTTCTAGCACCATGGGCTGAAATAAAGTATTCCAATACGTCAAGTCCTTCACGGAAGTTTGACTTAATAGGAAGTTCGATAGTCTTACCTGTTGTATCAGCCATCAAACCACGCATACCGGCAAGCTGTTTAATCTGCTTGTCAGAACCACGGGCTCCTGAGTCAGCCATCATAAAGATGTTGTTGTATTTATCAAGCCCACCAAGAAGGGCTGTTGTAATCTGGTTATCGGCTTCCTGCCATGTTTCGATTACTTCTTTGTATCTTTCCTCGTCTGTTAAGAAACCTCTGCGGAAATGCTTTGTAATCTGATCTACTGTCTTTTCAGCTTCTGCTAAGATAGTCTTCTTAGCTTCAGGTACTGTCATATCTGAAATAGATACTGTCATGGCTGCTCTTGTTGAGAACTTGTAACCCATAGCCTTGATGTTATCAAGAACTTCTGCAGTCTTTGTGGCACCATGATTGTTGATTACTTTTTCAAGAATCTGCTTTAAGCCTTTCTTTCCTACGTGGAAATCAACTTCGAACTTAAGGTAATCTTCATCAGTTTCTCTCTTAACAAAGCCTAAATCCTGTGGAAGAATTTCATTGAATAAGCAACGTCCAAGTGTTGTTGAAATAACGCCTTCAACTTCTTCTCCCTTACCGTTAAATACTTTTCTCTTAACTCTAATCTTCTGATGAAGAGAAATATCACCATTTTCATAAGCTAAAATAGCCTGGTTTTCATCACTAAAGTAATGTCCTAAAACGTCAATAGGTTCACATACTACAATTCTGTCTCCAGCGTCATATCTGATATAATCATGTGTACCTAACTTACCTGCATCTAATGCTTCCTTAATTTCTTCTTCTGAACTGTAAAGCTTATCACCTGCCTGTGAGACAATTTCTTCATCCTTAGAATGATCAACCATTTTATCCATTGTTAAATAGTAAATTCCAAGTACCATATCCTGTGAAGGAACCGCTACAGGAGCACCATCTGATGGCTTCAACAAGTTGTTAGGTGAAAGAAGTAAGAATCTACATTCTGCCTGTGCTTCTACTGAAAGTGGAAGATGGACAGCCATCTGGTCACCATCGAAGTCGGCATTGAAGGCTGTACATACTAATGGATGTAACTTAATAGCTCTACCTTCTACTAATACAGGTTCAAACGCCTGAATACCCAATCTATGAAGTGTAGGGGCACGGTTTAACATAACAGGATGTTCTTTAATTACTTCTTCAAGTACATCCCAAACTTCTGTCTGAAGTCTTTCTACCATCTTCTTAGCAGCCTTAATGTTATGTGCTGTACCCTGTTCTACTAATTCTTTCATAACGAATGGCTTGAATAATTCGATAGCCATTTCTTTTGGAAGACCACACTGGTAAATCTTAAGTTCAGGTCCTACTACGATAACTGAACGTCCTGAATAGTCAACACGCTTACCAAGTAAGTTCTGACGGAAACGTCCCTGCTTACCTTTAAGCATATCTGAAAGTGACTTAAGAGGTCTGTTACCAGGTCCTGTAACCGCTCTACCACGTCTACCATTATCAATTAAAGCATCAACAGCTTCCTGAAGCATTCTCTTTTCATTTCTGATAATGATTTCAGGTGCGCCTAATTCAAGAAGTCTCTTTAGACGATTGTTTCTGTTGATAATTCTTCTATATAAGTCATTTAAGTCAGATGTAGCAAATCTACCACCCTCTAACTGAACCATAGGTCTGATATCTGGAGGGATTACAGGAATTACATCCATAATCATCCATTCAGGCTTGTTTCCTGAGCTTCTAAATGCCTCAAACACTTCAAGTCTCTTAACAATCTTAGCCTTCTTCTGACCTGTAGCTTCGAATAATTCAGCTTTTAATTCTTCAGCTTCTTTTTCAACATCGATGCTCTGAAGCAATTCTTTAACTGCTTCAGCACCCATGCCTACTCTAAACTTTCCGTTAAATTCTTCATAAGCTTCTCTATATTCTTTTTCTGATAAAACCTGCTTATATTCTAATGTTGTATCCATTGGATCAAGCACTATATACGAAGCAAAGTATAATACCTTCTCTAAAATTCTTGGTGAAATATCAAGGATAAGTCCCATTCTTGAAGGGATTCCTTTAAAGTACCAAATATGTGATACAGGAGTTGCTAAAACAACACAACCCATACGTTCACGACGTACACTTGATTTTGTTACTTCAACACCACATCTATCGCAGACTACACCTTTATATCTGATTTTCTTATATTTACCACAATGACATTCCCAGTCCTTATTAGGTCCGAAAATCTTTTCACAGAATAAACCGTCCTTTTCAGGCTTTAATGTTCTGTAGTTAATTGTTTCCGGTTTTGTTACTTCGCCTAAAACTTCTTTGTCGCCTACTTTTCTAGTAGCCCACTTTCTGATTGTTTCCGGTGAAGCAAGACCGATTTTAATTTTATCGAATGCAAGCTGTTCACTTACGTTTACATCTGCCATGATCAAATCTCCCTTCTATTAATTTTCCTGACCGTCTTCAAATACTGTTCCATCAGCATTAACTGTCTGAAGTTCTTCTCCAACAAATTCCTGTGTATGATATCCAGCCTTAGCAAAATCCTGGCTGTCTTCTTTATTCTGACTATAATTCTTGCTGTCGTTATTTAAGATAGCATTAAAGCTTGTTTCACCATAATCAATGCTTTCCTTTAATTCAACAACATTGTTATCTTTGTCTAATACGTTAATATCAAGTGCTAATGCCTGAAGTTCTTTTACAAGTACCTTGAATGATTCAGGAACACCTGGCTGAGGGATGTTTTCACCCTTAATAATTGCTTCGTAAGTCTTAACACGTCCTACAACGTCATCTGACTTAAATGTTAAGATTTCCTGTAATGTGTATGATGCGCCGTAAGCTTCAAGTGCCCAAACTTCCATTTCACCGAATCTCTGTCCACCGAACTGTGCTTTACCACCAAGTGGCTGCTGAGTTACTAATGAGTAAGGACCAGTTGAACGAGCATGAATCTTATCATCTACTAAGTGGTGAAGTTTCAAGTAATGCATGAAACCGATTGTTACAGGGTTATCGAAATATTCACCTGTTCTACCGTCTCTAAGTCTAACTTTACCATCTCTAGCAATTGGAACTCCCTTCCATTCTTCTCTATGATCAAGGTGTTCTTCTAAATACTGCATAACTTCCGGTTTTAATACGTCTTTGTACTTAGCAACAAAGTCTTCCCATTCTGTATTTGCATAATCGTTTGCAAGTTCAAGAGTATCCATAATATCATACTCGTCTGCACCGTCAAATACAGGAGTTGCAATGTTAAATCCTAATACTTTAGCTGCAAGGCTTAAGTGGATTTCCAATACCTGTCCAATGTTCATACGTGAAGGTACACCTAATGGGTTAAGTACAATATCAAGTGGTCTACCATTTGGTAAGAATGGCATATCTTCAACTGGTAATACTCTTGAAACTACACCCTTATTACCATGACGACCAGCCATCTTATCACCTACAGAGATTTTTCTCTTCTGAGCAATATAAATACGAACTGATTCGTTTACGCCTGGAGCTAATTCGTCTCCATTTTCTCTCTTGAATACCTTAGCATCAACAACGATACCTGTTTCACCATGTGGAACCTTAAGTGATGTATCTCTTACTTCTCTTGCTTTTTCTCCGAAAATAGCTCTAAGAAGTCTTTCTTCAGGAGTAAGTTCTGTTTCACCCTTTGGTGTAACCTTACCAACAAGAATATCACCTGCTCTAACTTCAGCACCAATTCTAATAATACCTCTGTCATCAAGGTCTTTTCTTGCTTCATCACCAACACCCGGTACATCGTTTGTGATTTCTTCAGGTCCAAGTTTTGTATCTCTTGCTTCTGTTTCGTATTCTTCTATATGAATTGATGTATAAACATCATCCTGAACTAATCTTTCGCTAAGAAGTACAGCATCTTCGTAGTTATAACCTTCCCATGTCATAAAACCAATAAGTGGGTTCTTACCAAGAGCGATTTCACCGTTTGATGTTGAAGCACCGTCAGCGATAACTTCGCCTGCTTCTACATGGTCACCCTTGAAAACAATGTTTCTGTGGTTATAGCAGTTACTCTGGTTACTTCTTGCAAATTTTGTTAAGTGGTATGATTCTTTTTCTCCATTATCATCATACTTAATAACAATTTCTCTTGCTGTTGACTTTTCAATTACACCTGCACGTTTTGCAACAATACAAACACCTGAGTCAACGGCTGCCTTTCCTTCCATACCTGTACCTACTACAGGAGCTTCTGTAGTGATAAGTGGAACTGCCTGACGCTGCATGTTTGATCCCATGAGGGCACGGTTAGCATCATCGTTCTGTAGGAAAGGAATCATTGATGTAGCTACAGAGAATACCATTCTAGGAGAAACGTCCATAAGATCAATTCTCTTTCTGTCAAACTGTGAAGTTTCTTCTCTGAAACGACCTGATACGTTCTTATTAATGAAGTAGCCGTTTTCATCTAATGGTTCGTTAGCCTGTGCTACTGTATATGCATCCTCTTCATCTGCTGTAATATATACAACTTCATCTGTAACTCTTGGGTTTTCAGGATCTGACTTATCAACAACTCTGTAAGGAGCTTCAATAAATCCATACTCATTTAATCTTGCGAAAGATGCAAATGAGTTAATAAGACCGATGTTAGGTCCTTCAGGTGTCTCAATAGGACACATTCTTCCGTAGTGAGTATAGTGAACGTCTCGAACCTCAAATCCGGCACGATCTCTTGAAAGACCACCAGGTCCTAATGCTGATAAACGTCTCTTATGTGTCAACTCACCAAGTGGGTTATTCTGATCCATGAACTGTGACAACTGTGAGCTTCCGAAGAATTCCTTAACAGCTGCAGTTACAGGTTTAATGTTAATTAATGTCTGTGGAGAAACTCCTTCAAGATCCTGTGTTGTCATTCTTTCACGAACAACTCTTTCCATTCTTGAAAGACCAATTCTGTACTGGTTCTGAAGTAATTCACCTACAGCACGAATACGTCTGTTTCCTAAGTGGTCGATGTCATCAACACTTCCGATACCGTATTCAATGTTTAATAAGTAGTTAATTGATGCAAGGATATCTTCCTTTGTTATATGCTTTGGAACTAATTCGTGTGCATTTCTCTTAATAGCATCCTTTAACTCTTCTTCTGTTTCATTTTCTGCTAAAATTTCAGCAAGTACAGGATAGTAAACATTTTCTAAAATTCCTAATTCCTTGCAATCAAAATCAACATAAGCGTTAATGTCAACAGCCATGTTTGATAATACTTTTTCATTCTTAACGTCTGTCTGAATCATTACTGATGGAACAGCTGCATTCTGAATGTCTGTAGCAAGTTCTTTTGTTACTTTAGTTCCAGCTTCTGCTAAAACTTCACCTGTTGTTGTATTAATAACATCTTCTGCTAAAAACTGACCAACAATTCTGCTCTGGAAAGCAAGTTTCTTGTTGTATTTATATCTACCTACTCTGGCAAGATCATATCTTCTTGCATCAAAGAACATGCCTGAAATAATAGCTTCAGCACTATCAACACTAAGTGGTTCACCTGGACGAATCTTCTTATATAATTCTAAAAGACCGCTTTCGTAATCATCACTTGAATCCTTTTCAAAAGTAGCAAGAAGTTTTTCCTCTTCACCAAATAAATCAATAATTTCTGCATTTGTTCCAATACCTAATGCTCTAATAAGAACTGTTACAGGAACTTTTCTTGTTCTATCTACACGTACATAGAAAACATCATTAGAATCTGTTTCGTATTCTAACCATGCACCACGGTTAGGAATTACCTGTGATGTGTATAATTCCTTACCTACCTTATCGTGTCCAATAACATAGTATATACCTGGTGAACGAACTAACTGGCTGACAATTACACGTTCTGCACCGTTGATTACAAATGTACCTGTTGCAGTCATAAGTGGTAAATCACCCATGAAAATATCATGTTCTGTAAATTCACCTGTTTCCTTGTTGTGGAGTCTTACTTTTACCTTTAAAGGTGCAGCATAAGTTGCGTCTCTTTCTTTACACTCTTCAATAGTGTACTTTTTATCTTCTTCACATAATTTGAAGTCAATAAATTCAAGACTTAAGTTTTGGGCATAATCCTCAATAGGGGATATATCATCCAATACTTCTTTTAGACCTGTAGTAAGAAACCATTCATATGAATCTCTTTGAACTTCAATAAGATTTGGCATTTCAAGAACTTCTTTTGATCTTGAATAGCTCATACGAATACCTTTTCCTGCCTTAACAGGAGTGATTCTGTTCTTCTCCATCGACGTTACTCTCCTTGTCTTAATATAATTAAAAATTTTGTTGCTATCACTTAATTTTATTAGTTCTTTGGTTTTTATGTAAACCAAAATGCTCTCATTTGGGCGCAATACGCCCTTTAATGCATAGCATATTTGAATTTACCATTTTTTTCTTAAAAAGTCAAGACTTTATTTTTTTGACTTCCCTAAAAATCGCAAATTAAAATTTGCAAAAATTATCATTCTACTCAAATGTATCTATTTTATGTGAGGGATTACTCCCAAGCTTGGCAAAGAGTCTCTTTTATACGTAAAAAGGGAACCGGATATTCTCCGATTCCCTTAAATTCTCTTTTTTATCAGATTAGTTTATAACTACTTAAGAGTTACAACTGCTCCAACTTCTTCTAACTGGCTCTTAAGTGCTTCAGCTTCTTCCTTAGAAACACCTTCCTTAACTACCTTAGGAGCTCCGTCAACTACTTCCTTAGCTTCCTTAAGTCCTAAACCAGTTGCATCCTTAACTGCCTTGATAACCTTAACCTTCTGATCACCAACTTCTGTTAATTCAACGTCGAATTCTGTCTTTTCTTCAGCTGCTCCGCCTTCTGCACCTGCTGCTGCAACTACAACACCTGCTGCTGCGGATACACCAAATTCTTCTTCACATGCCTTTACAAGGTCATTTAATTCTAATACTGTTAAACCTTTAATTACTTCAATGATTTCTTCTGTTGTCATTGTAAATTCCTCCTAATTATTCTAATTTTATTGAATGTTCATAAACTTATGTCCATTATTTAATTGTTTCTTAATTTCTATGCTGCTTCTTCGTCTTTTTCAGCAATCTGCTTAATAACACGAGCGAAGTTTGTAATTGGTGACTGCATAGAACCAAGTAATTTTGAGAGAAGTACTTCTCTTGATGGGATAGATGCGATCTGAGCAATTCCTGCCTGATCATAGTAAACACCGTCTACTACACCACCCTTGATTTCTAAAGCTTCAGCTGTCTTAGCGAATTTTGCTAATACTCTAGCTGCTGCTGTAGCGTCATCTTTGCATACTGCAATAGCAGTAGGTCCTTCAAGATGCTGAGCTAAATCTGCAAATTCAGTATCCTTAATTGCAAAATTAATCATTGTGTTCTTGTATACTTTGTATACAACACCAGCTTCTCTTAACTGCTTACGAAGTTCTGTATCTTCAGCAACAGTTAATCCACGATAATCAACTACAACTGCTGTAGCTGCGCCATTAAGTAATTCTGAGATTTCTTCAACGATAGGTTGCTTTAACTCTACTTTTGCCATGAATGTTTTCCTCCTTATTTATTTTAGGTCGTCAACTTCATTGCACGAATTTATATTTCTTATAATATAAGAAACCTCTCTGCCTAAAGACAGAGAGGTATAAAGTCTTGTTTGTTAACTTAATCCCTCGGTAGGCGACAATCATTCTCGCACTTACATTCGTAGCTGATAAATCAGCGACAAATACCTACTGTCTTCGGCAATTGGTTTTCAACCACTTGTGCATATTAGCACAATATTATTTTATTGTCAACTAAGTTTACAATATTTTGTCAGTGTGCATTAGAAACACTTTCTAATGCAATTAGGCAAAATCTAATTAAGCATTAGCACTTGTAAGCTTTGTTGGGTTAACCTTTACTCCAGGTCCCATTGTTGATGTAAGTGTAACAGTCTTAAGGTAAGCACCCTTAACTGCTGCAGGCTTAACTTTAATGATAGCATCCATTAATGCGTTGAAGTTTTCTGTAAGCTGTTCTTCTGTAAATGAAGCCTTACCAACTGGAACGTGAATAATGTTAGCCTTATCAAGTCTGTATTCAATCTTACCAGCTTTGATTTCTTCAATAGCCTTTGTTACATCCATTGTTACTGTACCTGCTTTTGGGTTAGGCATTAAGCCCTTAGGTCCAAGTACACGACCAAGTCTACCAACAACACCCATCATGTCAGGTGTAGCTACAACTACGTCAAAGTCGAACCAACCTTCATTCTGGATCTTTGGAATTAATTCTTCGCCACCTACGAAATCAGCTCCTGCTGCTTCTGCTTCATCAGCCTTAGCACCTTTAGCGAAAACTAAAACCTTAACAGTTTTACCTGTTCCGTTAGGTAATACTACAGCACCACGAATCTGCTGATCTGCATGACGTCCGTCACAACCTGTTCTGATGTGACATTCTATTGTTTCATCAAATTTTGCAACTGCACTTTTCTTTACTAAAGAAATTGCTTCTTCTGTATCATACTGAGCAGCTCTATCAATAGTCTTTGCTGCATCAATATACTTCTTACCTCTCTTCATTTAAACCTCCTCGTGGTAATAACGGATATACCTCCCACGTTTTTTCAATTCTTTTTTCGATTAAATTATTGCCTTTAGTCGATTAGTCTTCAACCTTAATTCCCATACTTCTAGCAGTTCCTGCGATCATGCTCATAGCTGATTCAATGTTTGCAGCGTTAAGATCCTGCATCTTTGTTTCAGCAATCTGCTGTAAGTCTGCTTTAGAAATTGTAGCAACCTGTTCTTTTAATGAATTGCCTGCACCCTTTTGGATTTTGCAAGCCTTCTTTAATAAAACTGCTGCAGGTGGAGTCTTTGTTACAAAACTAAAACTCTTGTCCTGATATACAGTGATAACTACAGGAATAATCATTCCAGGCTGATCAGCTGTTCTTGCGTTGAAGTCCTTTGTGAACTGAACGATGTTTAATCCCCACTGTCCAAGTGCTGGACCAACTGGTGGAGCTGGTGTTGCTTTGCCAGCTTCGATTTGCAATTTAATGTATCCTTCTACTTTCTTTGCCATCTTTCGGCACCTCCTAAAAATTGTGGTATTATCGGGAACCCCTCCCACTGCTTCACGATGCACCGTGAAACATTCTTCTATAAGTGTAATTATACACTTTCATAAAACCTAAATGGCTTTATTTCAACTTTTTAACTTCGTTAAAGTTTAACTCTACCGGAGTTTCTCTACCAAACATGTCCACATTAATTGTGACTGTCTGTCTTGTTTCATCAATACGTTTGATTTCTCCGGCTGTTCCGGCCCAAACGCCTGCGATAACATTAACCATTTCTCCCTCTTCAAAATCAACGTTGATTCTTTCGTTAGTTTTGACACCAAGAGTCATCATTTCATCTTCTGTAAGAGGAACTGGCTTTGACCCCGGACCTACGAATCCTGTAACACCTCTGGTATTTCTTACAACATACCATGTGTCATCATTCATAACCATGTTTATAAGCACGTATCCAGGGAAAAGTTTCTTTTCCGAAACTTTCTTTACTCCATTTTTCAATTCTACCACTTCCTGTGTTGGAACTGATACTTCTAATATCTGATCCTGCAATTTTCTATTTTCAATAGATTGCTCGATATTAGTCTTTACTTTATTTTCATAACCTGAATAAGTATGAACTACATACCAATTTGCCTCTGCCATTTACTCACCTCTTATATATTCTTATTAACCAATAATTCCATTAAGACCGAACTGTATTAACTGATCGATCAAACCAATAAGAACTCCCATAATAAGAGTGACTATTACAACAACAACAGTCTGTCTTACGATTGATGCTTTTGTTGGCCAGATAATTTTTGAAAATTCAGCTTTTAAACCAGTAAACCAATTTTTTAAGCCTGATTTTTTCTTTGCTTCTGCCATAATCCCACCTCCAATAGACTATTTTGTTTCTTTGTGTAATGTGTGCTTCTGACAGAATTTACAATACTTCTTTGTTTCAACTCTATCTGGATGTGTTTTCTTATCCTTAGTTGTATTATAATTTCTCTGCTTGCATTCTGTACATTCTAATGTAATCTTTGTTCTCATGAGTTTCACCTCCGCTTTATTCTATCCTAAGGGTACTTCTTTGTAATATTTAGCAATAAATTATTGCAAAAAAAAAAGACCCCCTCTTCTCTTGCTACATAAATATATCATATCATTTTATTTACGTCAATAAGTTTTTACTTACATTTAGAGAAATTAGTTTTCAGCAAATAATTTTATACTTGTATTCTGCTTACTTACATTCAGAGCATCTTTTTTCAGTTTATATTTTTCCTTTGTTTTTTATCTTCTATTAATTATTTGTCAATGCCTGTTGCTATGCACATAAAATAAACATCTTTTACGCCGGCACTTTTTAGAAGTCTGCTGCATGCGTCCATTGTGCTGCCTGTTGTGTATATGTCATCTACAAGCAAAACTGATTTCACCCCTTTTAATGTTTCAGGTTTAATTGCAAATGCATTCTTAAGGTTACTGCTTCTTTGACTTCTACTTAATCCTTTCTGAGGTTTCGTATCACTTACTCGTATTAGTGATGTCTTGTCTAAAGTTATATTAGAGTAGTGACTTAAGTATTTTGCAAACTCCTCTGCCTGATTGTATCCTCTCTGTTGCACTTTACCCTTGTACATTGGAATTGGCATAATTCTGTCTATTTTCCATTGTTTTAGTTTGCTCCTATACTTTCTGTTTCCTACATAAGCAAAGAAATCCCCATAACACCTTTTGTTATCATATTTAAATCTGTATAAAGTTAATTTCATTTCTTCTACATATTGAAACACGCAGACGCCTTTGTTAAATTCATGCTTGGTTTTTGCACAGTCCTGACAATACAATGCATTATTACTTGTTAGCTGCTTACCGCACATTTGACAGGCTGGCGTTTTTACTATTTTAATTTTATCCCTACATTCTTTGCATATTCTTTGATTCATTCCTATAACCTGATTGCATATAGGACAAACATTTGGATAAAAAATTTTCTGTATTATTTTTCTATATTCCATATTCCCCTTATTTATTGTTCTTCATTATAATAATTAACAAGCTGCCATTTCAGTCCCGAGTATCTTCTATGCTGATCCTCATTTGCAATCATTGCCGAAAATGTTTCTTTTCGACCAACAATACAAACACACTTTTTTGCTCTTGTAACACCTGTATATAGAAGATTTCTTGTCATAAGCATTGAGACACCTGAAACCAAAGGCATAATAACTGCAGGATACTCGCTACCCTGTGACTTATGAATAGTTATTGCGTACGCAAGTTCTAATTCCTCAGCCTGTTTAGAATCATATATAACGTATCTGTCATCATCAAAAACAACTTCCATAGTGTTAGTTGTATTATTAATAGTAGTAATTATTCCCATGTCGCCATTGAAAATTCCAGTTCCACTATCATATATTCTTCCACCCTCACTTCGCTGCTCCCATTCAAGCTGATAATTATTTTTTATCTGCATTACCTTGTCGCCTTCTCTAAAAATAATGCCTGCAATTTCTCTTTCACGTTTATTTTCATCCTGAGGATTAATGTATTTCTGCAGTTGTTCATTTAAAGAATTAACTCCTAAAATTCCACCACGCATAGGTGTTAAAACCTGTATATCCATTGGTTTTGCTTCTACATATTGAGGCAATTTAGACATCATAAGACCAATTGTAGCATTTAATGCCATCTGTGCATTTTCTCTTTCTATATATAAGAAGTCGCCCATGCTGTTATCCAGTGTCACCTGTTCGCCTTTATTAATCTTATGGGCATTGGTTACAATTCCACTTTCCCCTGCCTGTCTGAAAACTTTTGTAAGTCTTACAACGCTAAATTGTTCCGACTCTATTATATCCCTTAAAACGTTACCCGGACCAACACTTGCAAGCTGATTAATATCACCAACAAAAACAACTCTTGTTCCTATTGTTATGGCCTTCAGCAACGCATGCACAAGAAAAGTGTCTACCATAGACATTTCATCAACTATGATTACGTCTGTTTCCAAAGGATTTTGTTCATTTCTGCCAAATTTTGCATCAATTTCATCTCTGCCTGTTTCCTCTGATGCTCCACCTGAAATTTCCAATAATCTGTGTATTGTCTTAGCTTCATGACCTGTTGCCTCATTCATTCGTTTTGCTGCTCTTCCTGTTGGTGCCGCAAGACTAACTTCCAACCCATCAGCTTCAAACATTTGTATAATGGCATTTATTGTAGTGGTTTTACCTGTACCCGGTCCACCTGTAATAATTGTAATACCATTGTTTTGTGTTTCTATTACAGCTTTTCTTTGCAAATCATCTAATTCTACTCCTGAAAGTTTTTCAATTGTATCTAACTTAACGCCCATTATATAATCATCTTCCGGTGTAGAAATATTTAATTCCAACAACATTCTGGCAATATTTAATTCTGTGTAATAGTATGTAGATAGAAATACTGCATCTTTTTCTTCAATATTTTTTAGTATTAGTTTTTTCTCTAAAACCAACTCCGTAAAACAATTATCCAGTAAATCCATATTATAAGTTCCGTCTGCATTAAGATACTGATCCCTTAAGCCTAACAGATTAATTGTTTTCTCAACTAATTTTTCTTTTGGTAAATACGTATGTCCTGATAACGATGCATCCGACAGGGCATAGCACATGCCACTTTTAATACGAATAGAAGCATTTACTTCCACACCTGCACGACGTGCAATTTCATCTGCCGTTTTAAAACCAATGCCTGATAGGTCATCTGCCAACTTATAAGGATTAGTTTTTATAATGTCATAAACTTTCTGACCATACATTGTGTAAATCTTATTACTTAATGTAGGACTGATTCCATATCCCTGAAGGAAAATCATAACATCACGCATGTCTTTTTTCTCTTCAACCTGCTCACAAATGTCCATTGCTTTTCTTATGGTAATGCCTCTTATCTCTGCAAGTCTTTCAGGTTCTTCTTCTACTATTCTAAGAGTATCCTCGCCAAATTTATCAACTATACGATTAGCAAGCACTGCACCCAAACCTTTAATTGCACCTGAACCAAGATATTTTTTCAACGACAATTCATCTGTTGCAGGAATTACTTTATAAGAAGTTACTTTAATCTGTTCTCCATAAATATCGTGAAAAACTTCTTCTCCCTCTATTTCTAAATATTCACCTTCTGAAATATATCCAAAATTACCAGTGCATTTTATTTCTTTTTTTCCATAAGATAAAGTTAAAACCGTATAACCATTCTCTTCATTTCTAAAAGTTATGCTTTCTACATATCCACTTAATGATTTCATATTGTTCCTTTTATCAAAACAAGGCTGCCCCTATGTTTCTTTGGACAGCCTTTATGTTTAATTTTATTTTACTTTATTTTTTCTGCATCTTCTTCGTCAATATATTCTAAATACTGACCTGTACCTATAGCTACAGCAGTCATTGGATCTTCCGCTGTCATAGTATTAATACCTGTCTTTGCTTCAATCAACTGATCCAAGCCATGTAATAAACAGCCACCACCTGTTAAAACAATCCCTCTTACAGCAATATCTGCTGCAAGTTCCGGAGGTGTCTGTTCAAGCACACGATGCACAGCATCTACAATACTTGTTGTTACATCGCTAAGAGCTTCTTCTGTTTCCTCTGATGTAACTTCTATTGTTTTTGGAAGTCCTGTAACAAGATTTCGTCCACGCACTTCCATCTTCTTATTTTCTGATTTGTTATAGCATGTACCAATTCCAATTTTTATTTCTTCAGCAGTTCTGTCACCGATTAAAAGATTATGTTTCTTTCTCATGTATCTTACAATTGCCTCGTCAAAGTCGTCACCGGCAACTTTAACTGATGTACTTACAACTGTACCGCCTAAAGAAATAACAGCAATATCTGTTGTACCTCCACCAATGTCCACAATCATGTTTCCGCATGGCTTCTTTATTTCAATGCCAGCTCCAATTGCTGCTGCTAAAGGTTCTTCTACAACGAAAACTTCTCTTGCTCCAGCCTGAAAAGCCGCATCCTGAACTGCCTTTGTTTCAACTTCTGTTGCACCACTTGGAATACAAACACAAATACGTGGTTTTCTGTATGAACGCTTTCCAACTGATTTCTGTATGAAATATCTAATCATTTGTTCAGTAACTGAATAGTCAGAAATTACACCCTGCTTAAGAGGTCTTACTGCAACAATATTGTCAGGTGTACGTCCAATCATTAATCTTGCTTCTTCACCAACAGCCTTAATCTTTTCTGTATCACGATCTATAGCCACAACTGATGGTTCTTTTAAAACCACACCTTTTCCTTTAATGTAAACAAGTATACTTGCTGTTCCTAAATCTATTCCTATATCTGTATTAAACATTTAGTTCTCCTTTGGTCATTCATTTTTCCATATATAAAATATACTTCTATATTTTAGAATATCCACACTAAAGTAAAGTATAACAACTTTTTTTTATAATGTATATGTTTTATTTCCAATTTTAATGGAAAAATCTACACAGTTTTTCATCAGCATTTTCCGATTTTTTATTATTTTTTATTATTTTCGCCGATTTTCGAGTTTTTTTACATTTTGTTCATATTTTATTCATATTCGTCCCTTACTATAACAGAGTACTACCTAGAGTGGTGCACATAGTTTGTATACGTCATACCCTATAATGACGTATTTTAAGTTTTTCATACTCAACCTAGCGGGTGAGATTCCCGCTAGGTCCCCCGTAAACAACAGCCATATGCCTAGCATATGGCTTTAATATATTCAACACGTTAACCAAGCACATAAAAAGAAAAACACAGCAAAAAAGATGCTCCCATACTTTTTGCTGTGTTTTTCTTTTTATGTATCCTGGGAACCCAAATTAGCGAGAAGCAGCAGATTTATCTTTTAAACTTCTCTCACGCTTATATTTCTCTCTTGTTGCAATCCCACCACGTATATGTCTTTCGCTTTTATTTTTCTCTAAAATTTTTCTTACTTTAGCTGCTAAAGCAGGATCTATTTCTACTAACCGTTCTGATACATCTTTATGCACTGTAGACTTGCTAACTCCAAACTTCTTTGCTGTTTGCCTTACTGTGGCTTTTGCCAAAAGCAGATATTCTCCTGCAGCCACAGCTCTCTTTGCAATATAATCATTCATGGGGCTTCTCCCATATATTCGTTTGTTCTATATTATGATTATTAATTGCAAAATATAACTAAACCGTTTATTTATTCCTACGCAAGCTTGTAGACCACATCTGACTGCTCAGATACTTCTTTGGAATGTGTAACTAGAATTATGCATTTATTCTCTTTATGTGCCAATTCCTTAAAGATTTCTATAATCTCTGCCTGGGTTTCCTTGTCTAAATTTCCGGTTGGTTCATCAGCTAAAATAATTTCCGGTCCATAAGACAATGTTCTCGCAATGGCAACCCTTTGCTGCTGTCCTCCCGACAATTTTAAAATTCTTCGTTTAATGTTTCTCGTTCAATGTTTCAAGCCATTTATTTTCTTCCGCTGTCAGGTAAGGTTGCAAAGCATCTGTTATTCTTCTGTTATACTCAAAAATAAGTTCCTTTTCTTTTTCTGTGAGCATTGTTTCATCTATTAGTTCTATATCATAAGGAACTAAAGTTAATGTTTCAAAGCATAAAAATTCTCCAAACTCATTGTTTTCTTTTTCTTTACAAAGAATCAGATTTTCTATTCTTATGCCAAATTCATTTTCAAGATAAATTCCAGGTTCGTTACTTGTAATCATTCCAGCTTTCATTTCAGGATTTAGTTGCGGATTATTAAGTATTCTATATCTTATTCCGTTTGGTGGTTCGTGTACACTTAACAAATAGCCTACACCATGACCTGTTCCATGGTTATAGTCAAGCCCTAAGTCCCAAAGTGGTTTTCTTGCAAGAATATCAAGAGTTACTCCTGAACTGCCTTTTTTAAATACAGCATCTCCCAGTGCCAAATGGCCTTTCAAAACCGCTGTGTACATTCTTTTCATTTTGTCACTAACTTCACCAAGACTAATTGTTCTTGTTATATCAGTTGTGCCTTCTAAATAATGTCCACCAGAATCAATTAAAACAAGTCCTTTGTCTGTAATGGTATAATTTGTTTCTTCTGTTGCACTGTAATGAACAATAGCTCCATGGTCGTTGTAACCTACGATGGGTTCAAAACTTGGTTCCACATAACTTTCTGTTTTTGTTCTAAAATATTCCAGCTTTTCGCCCAACATTACCTCATCCATAGGCTCTTTTCCTACATTGTGTTTTAACCAGTATATAAATTTTGTCATTGCAATTCCATCAAGCAAATGTGCTTTTCGAGTATTTTTGATTTCAGTAGAATTTTTTATTGCCTTCATTGTTAGTGCCGGTGACATTCTGTTGTATATCCTATTATTATTTTTCAGAGTCTCAATTATTCTGTAATTAGCTGATGACTTATCAAGCCAGACTTTTTTATCTTTTAACTGTTTTAAATCATTATAAATTTCAAAATAATCTTTTATATTAACTTTATTCTCTTTAAGGTATGACTCTGTTCCTGCTGTCAAACTTTGTTTCTGTATATATAAAGTTACATTATCACCTGTTATAGTTAGAAAGCTTAAAAATACAGGGGTACATTTTACATCATTTCCTCTCAAATTAAGTGTCCAAGCAATATTTTCCAAACATGTATCAACTAAAATATCGCAATCATTGGCTACTATTTCTTTTTGTATCTTTTTTATTTTTTCCTTTAGCGATTCTCCTGCATATTGTTCCTGTAAAATCCAAACAGACTCATGAGATATTTCAGGTCTGTCTTTCCATATATCTCCAATTAAATCCAAATCACAAATTACATTAATATTCGGTAGTTTTTCAATGTGTTCTGCAAGGTCAGATGGTATTGTTCTGCCGTCAAATCCAACTGTCGTCCCCCAGTTTTCTTTATTTTTTTCTATTGTTTCTCTATTATATTCTTCAATAAACTGTACAGCTGTAGGTACTCCATTTTCTCCCTGCTTCATAAGTTTATAGCTGTCATTTAGCTGACTTTCAGCCTGAACAAAATATCTTCCGTCTGTCCATAAATACGCCTTGTTCTTAGTTATTACTGCCGTACCTGCTGACCCTGTAAAGCCGCTTATAAATTCTCTTGTTTTAAAATAGTCTCCTATATACTCCGAACCATGAAAATCACAAGTAGGCACAACATAGATGTCTATGTCATGCCTACTCATTTCACTTCTTAGGTCGGAAAGTCTTTTATTTATTGTCATGACTTTCTCCTTCAAATTCTTCGTTATATAAGTCGATACATTTGCAAATAATCTTTGCCGCATCAATTGGGCCACCAAATTCATCAACTTTTGTTTTCTTACCTTCTAATGACTTGTAGATGTTAAAGAAGTTTCTAATTTCATCAAAAATATGTGATGGTAACTGTTCAATGTCAGTATAACAATTGTAAGTTGGATCTCCATATGGGATAGCAATAATCTTGTCGTCCATGTCATCACCATCAATCATGTACATTACTCCGATTGGATAACATCTTACAAGTGACATCGGTTCAATAGGTTCCGAACAAAGCACCAATACGTCAAGTGGATCACCATCTTCATCTAATGTTCTTGGAATAAAACCATAATTCGCAGGGTAATGAACTGATGAATAAAGTATTCTGTCAAGAATCAGAAGTCCTGTTTCCTTATCTAATTCATATTTTTTCTTGCTTCCTTTTGTAATCTCAATAGTAGCAATAAAATCCGAAGGTGAAATACGTTCCGGATCAATGTCGTGCATAATGTTCATATCTTCCTCCTTCCGCAATAGCTAAGCATGTATTCTTGCTGTTTGCAACTCTTTATAACATTATTAATAATGATTATATTTTATCACAGTAAATTCCATATAAAAAGAGATTTATCCATATATTTCCTTACTTATTTTCACGATTTACCACGTAAATTCCTGCACACACGAGAATAAGTGCAATTACTGTCTGGATTCCTAACTGGCTCTTCTCCTGCAAAATTATAAATGACAGTACAACGCCAAATAAAGGATTCATAAATTTATAAGCTGAAATCTTTGATACGTTATTGTATTTAAGTAAGATACTCCAAATTGTATACGCTGCTGCTGAAATAAATCCCATATAGCAAAGAAGTACCCAGCTATATGGTGCCACACTGTTTAATCTACCTCCTGCTATGAGACCAATTGTTGCCATGACAACGCCACCAAAGAAAAACTGATAGCCACTAAGCATTACAACATCGGTAGTCTTTGAAAATCTTTTAATAAAAGCAGACGAAAACGCAGATGATATTGTAGAAATCAAAATAAAGCCTTCACCTAAAAGAGTAAAACTCAAATCAAAACCATTTCCAACAACATTTACGATTACAATTCCTAAAAATCCTAAAACACTACCTATAATCTTTTTCCCTGTTAATTTTTCCTGTTTAAAAATAAGACATGATATAAGTATTGTTATAAAAACCGCCGAACCGTTAATAATGGAAGACTTCACTCCTGTAGTATGAGCAAGTCCTATATAAAACGGCACATACTGCAATATTGTCTGAAACACGCTTAACGTTGCTATTTTTCCAGGACTTGATGGCTTGATAAATTTTCTGTTTATTATACTGAAAGTTATTATTACCATTGCCCCTGCAATTGCAAATCTTGTTCCGGCAAATAAAATCTGAGAAGTTGTCTCTCCACTTTCTATTCTAAAAAATTTGTAACCTAGCTTTATACACGGAAAGGCCGAACCCCAAAGCAAACAACATACCCCTGCTAAAAGAATTACTATTGGCGTCCATGATAATTTGATTTGTTTGTTATTCTCCATTGTATTACCGCTTTGCATAATTTTATTATTTTATCCTTCCGTTCTTATTCATTTCTTTCTACTACTGTTACTTTATCACCATATTTTTTTAGAATCTCCAAGCTGACTTTTCTATAGCTTTCCAATATGTCTCTTCTAAAATTTTTTTTCATTATACCGCTTTTCATATATCTTTTATTAAATAAGTTTCCGTTTTTGAAATCCCTAATCATAAGTTCAGGTCTTCTGTCTATAAAATATATTTCATCTGCCATATCAAGAAATTTAGACGGTACCATGTTTTTTACACCAATACCGCTTATCTTCTTAAACTCAGGATTAATACTGTCAAATCTTTTGATGTTAATAGATGTAAACACATCAATGTTATTATCTAGTAACAGTTCAATTATTTCATAAATATAACCATGATTTTTCGACCTCATGCCCATTTCATCCAGCACAACTATGTCCGGTTTTTCTTCTAATATCTGTTTATACGAAAAACCTTTTCCGTTATAAATTGCGCTATCTATATGATTTTTTTCTTTTATTAATTCGATATTTCTATGACCACCATTTAGAAAGCCAATTAAAACTTTTTTACCTTTTGCCTGCTCCGCCATTGCTTTTTCAAGCATGGCATAACTTTTTCCGGCTCCCGGTGTATAACTTGTAAATATTTTTAGCATTTAACTCTCCAATTATTTAATTATTAATTACTTATATTGTTCCTTAAGTCTCTCGGTTATTTGTTTAACTTCATCAACTACACTTTCAGGTTCAAGTATTTTGGCACCATCTCCAAGTCCTATTATCCAACCTAAAAACATGTTGCTTACTTTTACGTTTACATTCACAACAAATTGGTCCACGCCTTTTGGAATAATCATAATATCCTGACCAAATCTGTCAATTACAACTCCAATAAGTTTGTTGGCAAACTGTATTTTCACACGTTGTTCATCACCTGTAAACATACCAAAAACTTTCTTTGCATATTTTGCTGCATCAAATTCCTCGAACTCTTCTCGTCCGTCTCTTGCTTCATCTAGTATTTCTATTTTTCGCATTTTATCAACACGGTAATGTTTTATGATTCCACTATTTCCATCAAATGCAACCAGATAATAATTTTCATCATCCCAAGCCAACGACCATGGACTAATATCATTCTTGTGACCGTTCTTTCGCAAAACCATCTCCTTTGAAAGATTCCACTCATAATAGTCAAATTTTATTTTTCTGTTTTCGTTAATTGCAAGATTTAATTCATCCACATTGTAGTAAACATTTTCGTAATTTGTTTTTATACGATTACTTACAAAAACCTGTCGTTGTAACTGCTTTGCCTGATAAACACTGGCTAAGTTTTCTATTTTCTTTATTAACTCACTGGACTTTTTTGCAGATATAAATTTTGACGCCTGAACAGCATCAACTAACAGTTTCAATTCCGGCAACTGAAAATCACGATCCAAAAGAGTATAATAATAATTTCCATCTTTCTTCTCTTTTGAAATTTCATAACCATATTCTTTTAGGGTATTCAAATCAGCATAAACAGTTTTTCTTTCTGCCTTTATGCCATGCTCTGCCAAATAGTCTATAATATCAGATGTTGTCACACCATGTTCCTCATCTGTTTTGCTTTTAAACAAGTCAAGCAACACTAAAATTTTCTGTTTTTGATTTTCAGATTTTGCCATATTCCTTCTCCTTAGTAAGTTCTTATAGTATCTGTTTCTTCTTCTCCGGTATTTACGATTTCTTTTATGACTACATAATAACTATAGCTGTCATTTACTTTTATTTCAACTCTATCTCCCACTTTGTGTCCCATAATTGCTGCTCCAATAGGTGATTCATTACTTATTCTCCCCTTAACAGAGTCCCCGCGCATTGTACTTACAATCTTAAAAGTTTCTTCTTCATCATCTTCCTCAAAATAAATCTTTACAGTATTATTTAAGCCTACTTCATCATCTTCTGACTGGTCCGAAATAATTGTTGCTGTTTTCAAAATTCTTTCAAGGTATCTAATTCGTCCTTCGTTTTTATTTTTGTCTTTTTTTGCTGCATAATATTCAAAATTTTCACTTAAATCTCCCTGGGCTCTTGCTTCTTTTACAGCCTCAATTGCTTCTTTTCTAACAACCAATTTTCTATGTTCTATTTCTTCTTTAATCTTATCTACATCGCTTTGTGTTAATTTCATTTTAATTTCCTCCACTTTCTTAATCTCTATCATTAAACACTATTAAACACTTAATCTATATTGTACTATTCATTGCCGGCTCTGTTTTCGGCTTTACACTTTCACAAGCCTATTATAAAAGCCACACTATATAAAATAGCATGGCTTTAAACTTTGTCAATTTATCTTTCGCTAATACTCTTATATTCATTGAAATCACAGTTGCTTACATAAGCAGGTCTCATAATCTTATCAGCATTAACTAACTCTTCTATACGATGAGCACTCCAACCTACGATTCTTGCAATGGCAAAAATAGGTGTAAACAATTCTTCCGGTATATCAAGCATACTGTACACCAAACCACTGTAAAAGTCTACGTTTGCACTAACACCTTTGTACATTTTTCTTTCTTCAGCAATTACTTCAGGTGCTAAATGTTCAATCATGCTATATAAAGCAAAATCTTTCTGTCTACCTTTTTCATTAGCAAGTTTCTCAACGAATGACTTAAATATTTCAGCTCTTGGATCAGAAATTGAATATACTGCATGGCCCATTCCATATATAAGACCTTTTTTGTTAAATGCTTCTTTATTAAGTATTTTTCTTAAATATTCTTTAACTTCTGTTTCGTCCTTTGTGTTAGATACATTTTTCTTAATGTCCTTAAACATTTCAACAACCATTATATTAGCCCCACCATGACGTGGTCCTTTTAAAGAAGATAGGGCTGCTGCAATAGTTGAATATGTATCTGAACCTGATGATGTAACTACCCTTGTTGTAAAAGTTGAGTTGTTTCCGCCGCCATGTTCCATATGAAGAACTAACGCCAGATCTAAAACTTTTGCCTCTAAGGCTGTATATTTTTTGTCAGGTCTCAAAATTCTAAGCAAATTCTCACTTGTAGAAAGCTCCGGCTTTGGTCTGTGAATATACAAACTCTTGTTTCTCTTATAATGATTATATGCCTGATATCCATATACAGATAGCATTGGGAATAATGCAATTAACTGAATACACTGTAAAATAACATTTTCTAATGAAGTATCTGAGACATTTTTATCGTATGATGCCAATGTAAGAATACTCTTGGTTAACGAGTTCATAATATCTGAACTTGGTGCCTTCATAATAACATCTCTTACGAAGTTAGTTGGAAGTCTTCTACAGCCTGCTAACATTTTCTTAAATTCCTTTAACTCGTCTTCACTTGGTAAATTACCAAACAGTAACAAATAAGCTGTTTCTTCAAAACCATATCTTCCTTCTCCCATAAATCCCTTAACTAAATCTTTAATGTTGTATCCTCTATAATACAAACTTCCGGGACACGGAACACTTTTACCATCTACAATTTTCGATGACTCAATTCTTGAGATATTTGTAATACCTGTTAAAACACCTTTTCCGTTTAAGTCTCTTAAACCTCTTTTTACACCATACTTTGCAAATAATTCTTTGTCTACACTATCGTTTTCTAAGCACACTTTGCTGTATTTTTCTGTAAATTCATAAATATCTTCTTTTTTTAATGTCATAAATACCCCTCTTACTTCTTTTAGTATATAAAATTAACTGCATCGTGAATTACTTTAAAGTCTATTATTGCATGGCCATTTTCTTTTTCACCGTCTAAGGACCAGTCAATATCTGTAGAATCTGTAATTCTTGCTTTTTTTATTTGTTCTAAAGTTATTTTACCTGTAAATTTCTGTGTCAGTATTTTTACTACTAAATGACAAAATTCGGCAATATTCTTTGGAAACTCAACTAGCATAAGTTCGAATACCCCATCGTTAAATTCTACTAAATTTTCATCAAGTTTCATGATGCCGCCAACTTTGGTCGCATTATTTATTGCCACAAATATATATTTTCCTTCATAGGTTTTGTCTTCTAACTCGATTTTTAGCTTGAGACTTCTTATATGAAACAACTCTCTTGCTCCATGCAGAATATAAGCAAAATGCCCTAATCTGTTTTTCATCTGCTGGGGAGTTGAATAAGATGTCTTTGTAAAAATACCGGCTGATGCTGTGTAAACAAAATAACGGCCGTTAAACATACCCATATCTAATGGTTTTGCTGTTCTATTCACAATATATTCTGCTGCTTCCTTTGGGCTCGTCTTTAAGCCTAAGCTTGTAGCAAAATCATTTGTAGAGCCTGCCGGTATATAGCCTAAAGGTGTACCGCTTTCTGATTCAATAATACCCTGTATTACTTCGTTCAAAGTTCCGTCACCACCCATACAGACAACCAAATCTGCTTTTTTGCTATATTCTTTTGCTATGTTTGTTCCATCTAATCTTTTTTTAGTAAATTTAATACCAACCTTATAGCCTGCATTTTCAAAAATTTCCACAGACTCATCTATAAAGTGTTTGTTCTTTTTTAATCCTGCTTTTGGATTAATTATAAATAACAATTTTTTCATATTAAACTCCTTAGTAACTTCTCTACTATAATATATATTTGTATGTACCCTTATTAATTAAAATTTAAAATTTTGTGAACTTGATGTTTTTTATCATAAGTAAAATTTATTCAAGCTCCAACTGTTTACTCTCTTTAGCTACAAAAAATGTTCCTACCTGATGGCCTTCTAACACTCTGTAAATATTCTCTGCATCACCACCATTTAAAACAATTGTGTCAATGCCTGCTTCCGTTGCAATTTCAGCCGCATGTAACTTAGTAACCATGCCTCCCGTTCCAAATTTTGAACCTTTTCCACCTGCAATCTTATATAATTCATCTGTAATTTCAGTAACTACAGGTATAATTCTTGCATATTCATCTTCGTTAGGATTTCCTGTATATAATCCGTCAATGTCAGTTAAAATTAAAAGTGCATCTGCTCCAATTAATTTTGCCACTATGGCTGACAAGCTATCATTGTCACCATATACAATTTCCTCTATGGCAACTGCGTCATTTTCGTTGATTACAGGAATTGCACCTAAGTTAAATGTTTCTTCAAAAGCATTTATAAGATTTTCTCTACATTCTAAGTTGTCAACATCTCTTTTGGTAATTAAAAACTGTCCTATTGTGTGACCATATTCTCCAAACATCTTGTCATACATAAACATTAATTCGCACTGGCCTATTGTAGCAGCTGCCTGCTTTCCTGCTGTTGTGTTAGGTCTCTCTTTTAAGCCAAGCTTACCGGCACCAACTCCAATTGCTCCTGATGTAACTAATGCTACCTGCTTGCCTGAATTAACAATATCAGAAATAACTGTCACCAGTTTCTTCATCTGTCTTATATTAGCTTTTCCTGTGTCATGTGCTAATGTGGATGTTCCCACTTTTATAACTATTCTCTCCACATCTTTCAAAGTTGCCATTTTTATCCTCCCCTTAGTCTAATAACCTTTCCGTTTATTTTAAAACAATATCGTCTTTTTGTAAATTAATAAAAATTTACTTTTGTCGCATATTTATGCATTCTATACTTCGTTAGTAAATTGTGATTTGAACCC
>OGZX01000031.1_pt1 | contig 130543 bp, 98 predicted proteins | sample 1576881 | NCBI WGS metagenome assembly OGZX01 (sample SAMEA3541542, study PRJEB24748) | human gut metagenome | biome: human gut; feature: human-associated habitat; material: faeces | place: China | collected 2012 | reverse complement strand
GTTGCGGGTCAAGCCCGCAATGACACGCTAAAGCGTTAGAACTTACTTTTGACACACCCCCTTTCAGCAGGTTACTTCGCGTTCTCTATCCGGAACGAGTAAGTATAGTCTTTATTCTTTTCGATCTCGTAATGCGGGCGCGGACCCGGGCCGCAACTGCCGTTACCGATACCGCGCTGGATACAGTCGAGGCTCAGGATCACTTCCGCACGACGGATATTATCCCGGTCATGTCCGTAAATCAGCCCCCACAGATCCGGATCGGTGAAGTGGAGCGCACTGAAGTTCAGGTGATCTTTGGATGTGATCTTAACGCCCTGACCATCGGCAGCTGTCAGTGTCAACCAGCGCACATCATCGCGGTTACCCATCGACTGGGCACGTACGTATGCTTCTTCCATGCCGGTTACCGTGTTCTTATACAGACCTACGTATGCAGTATTCTTGCGATCCCAGTAGTTCTCGATCGGACCACGGCCATACCATTCTACCTGTTCCAGTCTCGGATTCAAAGCGATCTGCAGACCGAGGCGCGGCAGGTTGAAATCGTTGCCGGTCTTGAAGGATGCATCTACATCGACAGTCCCGTCGGCATAGATTGTGTAAGTTACATCGAATGGTTGTGTAGCGGCTTTTGCTCCGTCGCCGACAACTGCTTTCATGCTTGTTGTGACGGTTACCGATTTTTTATCGTCAGACAGTTTCCAGTCGAATGCCTGTTTCTTGACGGCTGTCGGCAGGTAATCCCGTTTGTCGTTGTCCATTGCACGGAACCAGTTGAAGTCGAAACCTTCTTTATTATAGATCATATCCGTACCGGCATAACGCAGAGAGATCATCTTTCCTGTTTCCGGGTTGAATGCAACGAAGAATCCCGGTGCACGGAAACCGATCTGGTTGTCTTCTTCCTGTTCAACCTTCAGCGTAGCGTCGAAGGAGGTATTGACCGGTGCAACAGCCACCTTGTTTGTCAGTGCATATTGTTCGGATGCAACTTCATGTCCGGCGCTTGCCCAGTTGCAGTCTTTTTTCAATTGTGCCGACAGGTTAAGGAAATATTCACTGTTGGCGTCCGGAGTCGTTTTGTAAGGAATCGTTACTTCTACGTTTTTGTTCGGAGCTACATCTCCTAACGGTAATACACCGGATTCAATGACCTTGCCGTCTTTCAGCAGTTGCCATTGCAGGTTAAACTGATTCAGATTCAGGAAGTCGTAACGGTTGTCCAGTTCCACTTTACCGGCTTTCAGGTCTATCGGTTTGAACTTGATATACTGATATACTTTCTTTACTTCGATCAACTTCGGTGTAACCTGCCGGTCCGGAGTCACGATACCGTTACAGCAGAAATCGAAATCGTTCGGCTTGTCACCGAAACCGCCGCCGAAATAATAACGGTTGGGCAGTTCGCCGTATTTATTGATACCCTGGTCAACCCAGTCCCAGATACAACCGCCGATCATACGGCAGGAATGGTTTTCGATATAATCCCAGTATTCATCCAGGTTACCGATGGCATTACCCATTGCATGTGCATATTCGCAAAGGAAGAACGGTTTGTCAGTGTTTTCTTCGTCTTGTTCCTTCATGCCTTCGATGGAAGGATACATGCGGGAGTCCATATCGGCTATCCGGTTCTTTCCTTCGTAGTGGATCGGACGCGGATCGAGTTTGCGGGCTTCTTCATATACGGTGTCGAAGTTCTTTCCGTCGCCGGCCTCGTTACCCATAGACCAGAAGATGACAGACGGATGGTTCTTGTCGCGTTCGATCATGCGTACCATGCGGTCTACGTATGCGGGTATCCAGCTTTCCTTATTACTGATGGAGTGGTTTCCATGACATTCCAGGTCGGCTTCGTCCATGACGTAGATACCATAGTAATCATGCAAAGCATACATCTTGGCATCATTCGGATAATGGCTGGTACGGATTGTGTTCAGGTTATAACGTTTGAAGAGTAAAATGTCTTCGATCATCGATTCCACCGGAATGGCTTTGCCGTATTGCGGATGGATATCGTGGCGGTCGGCACCCTTGAAGAATACCTGTTCGTTATTGATATAAACCCGTTTGTTCTTGATCTCGATCTTACGGAAACCGAATTGGGAAGACATGGCTTCGAGAGTCTTGCCGCTCTTGTCTTTCAGTTCCAGGATAGCGGTGTAGAGATAGGGAATTTCTGCTGACCACAGGTTCGGATTCTTTACATCTACGCTGGCAGTGCTGGTTACTTCCTGTCCTTTCTTTATATCTTTGACTACGTCGGAGATGAAAGCTACCTGCTTGCCATCCTGATCGAGCAGGGTGATGTCTACAACGGCTTTGTCTACCGATGCACCGTAATTCGTTACATTGGTACGGACGTTGAAGGTGGCTTTGCTCAAGTCGTCACCTGCAAAAGAAGAGGTCAGGTAATAATCGCGCAGGCGCAACTTCGGAGTAGAGAACAGATATACGTCGCGATGGATACCGCTCAGGCGGAACATATCCTGGTCTTCCAGATAGCTGCCGTCGCTCCAGCGATATACTTCAACAGCCAGCACGTTTTTACCCGGTTTGACATAGTTGGTGATATTAAATTCAGCATCGTTGTTTGCTCCTTGGCTGTAACCGACTTTTTTGCCGTTCACCCAAAGATACATCGCGCTGTACACACCGTCGAAATGGATAAAGACTTCGCTTCCCTTCCAATCGTCCGGAATATTGAAATCCCGGCGGTAAGAGCCTACCGGATTAGGTTCGTCGACGATCGTATACCCCTGTTTCGGCAGGATATAGGGAGGAAGATTGCGGTGCGGATAGGTGATGTTGGTATAAATCGGAGTCCCGTATCCATACATTTCCCAGTTGGAAGGAACCGGAATATCTTTCCATCCCGATACGTCGTAGTTCGGTTTGTAGAAATCGACAGGCCGTTCGGACGGCTGTTTCACCCAGTTGAACTTCCAGTTACCATTTAGCAACTGGTAACGCGGCGAATTGGGACGTATCCATGCCTTGCGGTAGTCCGGTGAGCTTTTCAGGCTTTCGACAGACGGGAAAGGAACGTATGTCGTATGTCCCGGTTCTTTATTAATGGCAAATATGGTTTCGTTTTCCCAGTCGTGATGGCTTGAACCGAATATCTTTTCGACATCGATCTTTATATTCGACTTACGGAGCGTCCATTGTTGGTTCGCTTTGGTCGAATCGGGAGCGAGCTGGTGTATAGCTTCACCGGGCAGGCCTGCGTCGGGATAGCCTAAGTTCAGTCCGCTGCTCACGTTAGTGAAGGTGTAGAGATTATCGCCAACCTGCGTGATCTTCCATATCTGGTTTTTATTCATTGCATTGTCCCACTGGATGATCGGACCCGGTTTATCCGTATTGTTACAATCGAGGCTCTTGTCTGATACCGGTGTGTTGATCTGGCAGAGATTGTTCCAAATCTTTTTGATGGTCCAGACTTGCGATATGCGGTTAGGCACACGGTTGTTGATGAAAATGTTGGTGCCGCTATCCTCGCTGTCTTGATTATCGAGAACCAGGTTGTTACTGCTCACGATCTCGTAATAGGCATTGGGATCGATATCCTGCGCGCCTCCTGTTCGGGGAAGCATAGCCATAAGCAGAAGCATGGCGAAAAGCACCCCAGTAGAAATTCTATTTTTCATGTGTGATAGATTTAATAATGCGTCAAATGTAATAAAAAACACTTATTTTTGTGATAAATAAATCGCAAAATCATGAAATACGAGAGCAATAATTTCCAGATAGAGGCAGAAATGCCATGGGAATCAGTCGGCGAAGGCGTCGTTAGGCAAATTATGGCACATAACGACGATCTGATGATGGTCAAAGTGAAGTTTGAAGCAGGAGCAGTCGGTGCGCCGCATACACATCCGCATTCACAGGCAACTTATGTCGCGAGTGGTGTCTTTGAGTTTACAACGGATGGCGAAACGAAGATCGTGTATCCCGGAGACGGTGTATATATGAAGCCTGGCGTCTTGCACGGCTGCAAATGCCTGAAAGCCGGCGTAGTGATCGACACGTTCAGTCCGGTGAGGGAAGATTTTCTTTGATACATGCTTTTTCAAAGTTTTCTGACATGTTCCCGTTGTGCGTTGAAGAACTGGATGCGTTGTATCTCACCGCTAACCGATATGTTGGTTGAGAAACGTTTGAGAGATTTGATCCATTCCCGCTGGCTCTGGCAGAATTCCTTGTCTTTAGAAGATATTGAGTTGATCGAGAAGATACGAATCATCCCGAATTCGAAATTCTTTGTACAGGCGTAGCTGTAGGTCGCTTCGAAATCAATATTCGAAATATATATATTTACGCTCTTTCTGCTTTCCGGATACTTTCCGATAGTTGCAATTTCTTCCAGCTCGTCAAGCAAGTGAAAAAGTTCATCTTTCAGTTTCGCGACTTCTTCTTCCGTGACTAAATGTATATCCTGGAAGTATTTGATATCGTTTACCAGATGTATAAAGATCATTTGATCCCATATATAATTAGTTGTCTGGATATGTTGGGAGATATTGACAAATGTTTTTTGTGCATCGGCCAGTTCTTCCGTCAGTTGAAGTTCCGAGAAGTTCTTAACGCAGTTTACTTTCTCGTGTTGATACATCTATTTGAACAGGCGGAAGCGTGAAAGATATTCATATCTCAGATAAAATGCTTGCGGTATCATATTGGATGCTGTGCAAAGGTCGGATTCAGGATCATCGGCTATATGTTCCAATACTTCTGTATAATGTCTGATAATGGATGAATAGGTCTTTAATGGTTCCGAATAATGCAAGAAGTTCAGATTGAACATGGCATTATTGGTGACACTTGCACTGATGACATGGTCCAGTGAAACGCCTAATTTCTTTGATAAGGTGGCTGCTTCTGCTAATGTAAAAGGTACTTCGCCTCTTAATCTGCGGTAGACGGCTTCTTTCCCGATATATAAAACGTCCATTAATTCGTTTGCGAGATTTGCGCCATCGGGTATTTTCATTTTTAACGCCTCTATCAGGTTGTTGTTGAGTAAGTCTGTTGTCATTTTATTTCTCCCTATTAAATATGTATATGTAGCATTTACTCTTATAACGTAAAAAGGAGTTCTTTTGTTTCGAAAAATGAAATAAAAATGAATCGGAAGTTAATTCTGAGAGTCAGATTAGTCTTATTCTTTAGACATATAATTGCACAGTAATGAAAAACTTCTTATTTTTGCGTCACTAAGTATGAGAGCGAAACGGAAAATATATCAATATGTGATGTTGCTTGTTAGTGTTGTGGTGCTACTGTCGGTCGTTGTACCGCATCATCACCATAGTAACGGGTTGCCGTGCTATAAATCGCTGTCGACCGAAGCAGCTCATGGCGGACATGGCAGTTCGGAGTCGCATGACTGCGGCTGTAACGGGCATAACATTGCGCTCTATACTTCTATCTTTTCGCATACGACGGATGGAGATGCGAGCCAGTATCTTTTCCCTTTGCTTGTACTTTTTGACTATATAAACCCTCCCGTTCCGGAATTCTATAAACTGTTGTTTGAGAAAGACCGGTCCTTTTACATTGAGTCCCTGCATGATACGTGGATAACATCTGCATCAGGGCTTCGTGCGCCTCCGTTCTATGTATAATTGATGATTGAGTGAAGTCGTGTCAAGAGTGTTAATTCCCACTTTTGATGCAACCTTCTATCCTTTTTATTTATTATCGAATATACATTAGACAAATCTATCAGAATGAAGAAGATATATTTAGTGTGGGTGATTTTCGCCTACCTGTTAGCGGGTTGCAGTGGGAATACTGCGACTTACGGAGAGCACGAACACGAAGCTCACGAGCATGAAGAAGGACATGATCACGATCATGAGGGGCATGATCATGCACATGAAGAAGCCGGTGGAGGACATGCCGGGGAAATATCCTTTAAAAAGGCGCTTGCGGAAGCAGTTGGGTTGAAAACTCATAAAGTGGAACCGGGTGCTTTCACGGATGTGATCAAGACAAGCGGCCGTGTGATGGCTGCCCAGGGAGAAGAGTCGGCTGTTGTCGCTACGGTTCCCGGTGTGGTGACATTCGGTAACCTGTCGTTTGTCGACGGGGCGGCTGTACGCAAGGGACAGGCGATCCTGAGTCTTGCTTCCAGCGGACTGTCTGACGGGAATGTGGCAGTCAAAGCTAAATATGCGTATGAGAACGCAAAGAAGGAATATGAACGCATGGAAGCCCTGATAGGGGATAAGATCGTTTCTGCCAAAGATTTCGAACAGGCCCGCTTGAATTACGAGAATGCGAAAGTCGCCTGGGAAGCTGTTGCAGGAAAACAGACGGCTAACGGTGTTTCTGTCGTTTCGCCGATAAATGGTTATCTGAAGAATCTGCAAGTGAAGGAGGGTGATTATGTGACTGTCGGCCAGCCATTGGCGACTATCTCACAGAACAACCGCTTGGTGTTGCGTGCGGAGGTTTCGGAGAAATATTATAACTATCTGCCTTCCGTGCAATCCGCTAATTTCCGTACGCCGTATGACAATGCGACTTATAAACTGTCCGACCTGCGCGGACGTCTGCTTTCGTATGGAAAGGCCTCCGATGTAAATTCGTTTTATGTGCCGGTAACGTTCGAGTTCGACAATAAAGGGGCTATCATCCCTGGTTCGTTCGTTGAAATCTATCTGCTTACTGCACCGTTGCAAAATGTGATAAGCGTTCCCGTCTCTGCACTTATCGAGGAGCAGGGTGTCTATTCCGTCTATGTTCGCGAGCATGAGGAAGCCTATAAGAAAGTACCTGTAACGTTAGGAGCCGATAACGGTTCCGAAGTGCAGATCCTGAGCGGCTTGAAAGCCGGTGACGAAGTCGTGACCGAAGGCGCATACCAGATCAAGTTAGCTTCTGCTTCTAACGCTATTCCTGCACATACACACAACCATTAATAATGTGCCAATATGCAAATGGATAGAATGTCTTTATCCTGTAGCCATTGGCATATTGACACATTGGCAAATTGAATAATTATTTCTATGCTGAACAAGATAATATATTACTCGCTGCATAACAGGCTGATTGTATTGGTTTGTTCCCTGCTGCTGATGATTGCCGGAACATATACGGCATTCCATACGGATGTGGATGTGTTCCCGGATTTGAATGCGCCGACCGTTGTGATCATGACGGAGGCAAATGGCATGGCGCCTGAAGAGGTGGAACGCCTGGTTACTTTCCCGGTGGAAACGGCTGTGAACGGTGCGATGGATGTGCGCCGTGTCCGTTCATCCTCTACGACCGGTTTTTCGGTTGTCTGGGTTGAGTTCGATTGGGGGACGGATATTTACCGGGCTCGCCAGATCGTATCCGAGAAGCTGGCCGTTGTTGGTGAAAGCTTGCCAGAGAACGTCGGGAAACCGACGCTGGGCCCGCAATCTTCCATCCTGGGAGAAATGATGATTATCGGATTGACGGTTGACGATTCGACGGCCGTTACCACCCAAATGGACCTGCGTACGATTGCCGACTGGACGATCCGCCCGCGACTGCTTTCGACAGGCGGTGTAGCACAGGTGGCTGTGATTGGTGGAGACATCAAGGAATACCAGATACTGCTCGATCCGGCTCGCATGAAGCACTACGGCGTCAGTCTGAATGAAGTCTTGACCGTGACCCGCAATATGAACCGAAACGCCAACGGGGGTGTCCTCTATGAATATGATAACGAATACATCATTCGGGGCGTCCTCTCCACAGCCAAGGCGGAAGAGATAGGGAAGGGAGTCGTAAAGACTGTCGGCGATTTCCCCGTCCTCTTGGAGAATGTGGCGACGGTGAAGATCGGCGGTAAGAGTCCGAAACTCGGAACGGCTTCCGAACGGGCCAAACCGGCTGTGCTGATAACGGTCACCAAGCAGCCGAACACCAGTACGATCGACCTGACAGAAAAGTTGGATGCGATTATGGCGGATTTGCAGAAGAACTTGCCGGCCGATGTGCACGTCTCGACGGATATCTTCCGGCAAAGCCGCTTTATCGACAGTTCTATCAATAACGTAAAGAACAGTTTGTTCGAGGGTAGTTTTTTCGTGGTGATCGTCCTTTTCCTCTTCCTGATGAATATCCGTACGACGGTGATTTCGCTGGTTGCCCTTCCTCTTTCCCTGTTGGTTTCCATTCTGGCGCTGCACTATATGGGATTGACCATAAACACCATGAGTCTGGGCGGTATGGCGATTGCGATCGGTTCGTTGGTGGATGATGCGATTGTCGACGTGGAGAATGTCTATAAACGAATACGCGAGAACCGCTTGCTGCCGCCCGCCGAGCAACGTTCCATTCTGGATGTCGTGTTCGACGCTTCCCGCGAGGTGCGTATGCCGATTCTTAATTCGACGTTGATTATCGTGGTCAGCTTCGTGCCCCTTTTCTTCCTGCACGGGATGGAGGGACGTATGTTGGTTCCGCTGGGGATCGCCTTTATCGTGGCGTTGTTTGCCTCTACGGTTGTGGCGTTGACCTTGACTCCGGTGCTGTGTAGCTACCTGCTGAACCGGAAGGCAACGGATAAGAGCGTAGAGAAAGAAGCCTGGGTGGCCCGTAAGCTGAAAGGTGTATACGCAAAGGCGCTGAACGGAGCGTTAGCGCATAAGAAGATTGTGCTGGGCTGTACGATAGCCCTGTTCGTTGTCGCGCTGGGGACCTTCTTTACGTTGGGACGCAGCTTCCTGCCACCGTTTAACGAAGGCTCGTTCACGATTAACGTCAGTTCCCTTCCGGGTATCTCCTTAGACGAATCGAACAAGATGGGACGCCGCGCGGAAGAATTGCTGATGCAGGTTCCCGAGATACAGACGGTTGCCCGCAAGACCGGACGCGCTGAGCTGGACGAACACGCCCTGGGCGTGAACGTGTCCGAGATCGAGGCTCCTTTCATCCTGAAAGACCGTAGCCGCGACGCCGTCATGAACGATGTCCGCAAGAAGCTGTCGACTATCAGTGGCGCCAATATCGAAATCGGACAGCCGATTTCCCACCGTATCGATGCAATGCTTTCCGGTACGGAAGCGAATATCGCAATCAAGCTGTTCGGTACGGACCTGAACCTGATGTTTACGGTCGGCAACCAGATCAAGGAACCCATTCAGGGCATCCCCGGCCTGGTGGACTTGAAAGTGGAGCAGCAAATCGAACGCCCGCAGCTTACCATCACGCCGAAACGCGAGTTGATGGCACAATACGGCATCTCTTTGCCGGAATTTGAAGAATATGTGAATGTCATGCTGGGCGGTGAAGCCGTCAGCCAGGTCTATGACGACGGCAAGACGTTCGACCTGACGGTCAAGACTTCCGACGGGAGCCGTGCGACGATGGAGGATATCCGTAACCTGATGATCGATGCCGGAGGGAAGAAAGTGCCGTTGAGCTATGTCGCCGAGATCCGTTCAGTGACAGGTCCGAACACGATTAACCGCGAGAATGTCCAGCGCAAGATCGTGATCAGCGGCAACGTCTCCGAGCGTGACCTCCGTAGCGTCGTGAATGAGATCCAGCAAAAGGTGGACGCCTCCATTCAGTTGCCCGAAGGCTATCATATCGAATACGGCGGACAGTTCGAGAGCGAGCAGGCCGCCAGCCGTACGCTGTTGTTTACGTCGTTGATGTCCTTGCTTGTCATCTTCCTGCTACTTTATAACGAGTTTAAGGATGCGAAGGAGAGCGGAATCGTTTTGCTGAACCTGCCGTTGGCGTTGATCGGCGGCGTGTTTATCCTGAAGCTGACTTCCGGCGAGGTGAGTATTCCTGCGATCATCGGTTTCATCTCCCTGTTCGGGATTGCCACCCGTAACGGTATGTTGCTGATCAGCCATTATACACATCTCCGGACAGTCGAGAATATGCCGTTAAAGCAAGCTGTCGTGCAAGGTTCCCTGGACCGTCTGAACCCGATCCTGATGACGGCGCTCAGTTCGGCCCTTGCCCTGATTCCGCTTGCCTTGAACGGCGACCTGCCCGGCAACGAGATACAGAGCCCGATGGCAACCGTCATCCTGGGAGGTTTGCTGACATCCACCTTCCTGAACGGCTTCATCATCCCGATTGTTTATTTATTAATGAATAAAGAAGATAAAGAATGAAACGATTCATATTCACAATAGCATTGCTTTCCTCCGTTATGACCGCCGGAGCGCAGACCTCCATCGAGGAGGTCCTTCGCAGCGTCGAGGCCAATAACAAGGAGTTGCAGGCAAACCACCAGTTGGTGACGGCCCGGAAGATAGAAGCACGGCTGGATAATAACCTGCCCGACCCGTCCGTCTCCTATACGCACCAGTATGGGAATAAGGAGGGAATGGGCATACAGGGCGAGCTGGTCGCTTCCCAGTCTTTCGATTTCCCTTCCGTCTATGTGCAGAAGAATAAACTGTCGCAGGCGAAAGGAGAGGGATTCGACCGGCAAGGGGCCGAAATCCGCCAGCAAATCCTGTTGCAAGCCAAGGAAGTCTGCCTCGATCTGATCTTGCTGAACCAGCAGAAGAACTTGCTGGACACCCGCCGGCAGAATGCCGAACAACTCTCCGCCCTCTATGCGACACGGTTGCAAAACGGCGATGCCAACGTGCTCGAAGTAAACAAAATCGACCTCGAACTGCTCAACGCGAAGAACGAAGCCCGCATGAACGAAGCCGCCCGCGTAGCCAAGCTGCACGAATTAGCGATGTTGAACGGCGGTATCGCGATCAATTTCACCGACACGGCTTATCTTCCGGTGGAAGCCCCGCAGTCGTTCGTCGACCTGAAACAGGAAGCGGTTCCCGCCGACCGCCAGTTGCTTTCCCTGCAAAGCGAGAAGGCCGCCGCCCTGCGCCAGCTCAGCGTCAGCAAATCGCTGAACCTGCCCGGCTTCGAGTTGGGTTACCGTCTGAATACGGCAACCGGAGGACAACGCTTCAACGGTTTCCTGGTCGGCATCAGCATTCCCCTCTTCTCCAACCGCAACAATGTGAAGCAGGCAAAGGCGCAAAGCCTTTACACCGACTTGCAGCTGGAAAGCACGACGACGACGGTCGAGAATGAATTGCTCCGCCTCTATAACCAGTCGCTCGCCCTGAAAACCTCGATCGACGAATATAGCGATGTGCTGAAAAGCCAGAACAACCTGGCGTTGCTGAACAAGGCAATCCAGGCAGGGCAGATCTCCATGATCGAATATTTTGTCGACGTCACCACGCTCTACCAGAGCTTGCAGAATTACATGCAGCTGCAGAACGAGTATCAGAAGGTAATGGCGCAGCTGTATAAATTCCGGTTGTAAAATCCAAACAGTCTTGCAGACTGTGGCTATTCCCTCAAAAAGTTTCACCATTTTCTTAGTGGTGAAACTTTAGTTTCATAGTAATGAAACTTTTTCCCCTTCGGATGAATTTTTTTTCCTTCCTTCGTGCAAGGTTTCATGCAAACCTGCATTTACCTTTAAAAGCACTATAAGATTTGATGACAGAAACGGAGTTGACCGATAGATGCAAGACCGGAGACAATCTTGCCCGCAAGGAGCTGTATGAGCGCTTTGCGGAGAGGATGCTATGCCTGTGCTATCGCTATGCCGGCGATGAGGAGACGGCCCACGACCTCCTGCACGACGGTTTTCTGAAGGTCTTCTCATCCATTTCATCTTTTACTTATAGGGGCGAAGGGAGCCTGCGCGCCTGGCTGAGCCGGGTGTTTGCCAATGTTTCGCTGGAATACCTTCGTCGTAAAGACCTGCTCCGCGACGGCCTGCCGCTGGATGAACTGCCGGAATTGCCGGACGAAGAGGAACCGGACGCCAACGGCCTGTCGATGGATATCCTGATGGCGTTTGTGGCGGAGTTGCCTCCCGGTTATCGTACCGTATTCAACTTATATGTGTTTGAACGCTGGAGCCATAAGGAGATTGCGCACAGCCTGCATATCAACGAAGCGTCGTCGGCCTCCCAACTGAACCGTGCACGCCGCCTGCTGGCCGGCCGTATCAGAGAACAATTAAAGAAAACCGAATAGACAGACATGAACGACAAGAATGACATACTGCAAATGCTTCGCGACCGGGAAGGTGAGTTTCATCTTCCTCTCCGCAGGGACGGCTGGGAAAAGCTGGAGGCAGAACTTCCTGCGCTCTTGCCTGAACAGGATGCGTCGGCGGTAGCGGTGAAGCCCGTTCGCCGCAGGCTGTATCGCTGGACGGCGGCTGTGGCGGCTGTCGCCCTGTTGTGTCTGATGATATCGGTTGTCGTCTTCCGCCGTGAGGAACCGCAGACGGTTGTGGCGGAACGTCCTGTTGTCGCGCCTCCGACAAAAGAGGAAAACACGGTGCCCGCTTTGCCGCAGGAAGAGATTCCGGAGAAGCCCGCCCAAGCCCGCTTCTTCCCCTATATACAGATTATGGACAGCCTGATGCCGGAGTTGTCTCCGGTCGATTTGCCTGCAATGGAAGTCTTGGTTGCCGAATCCGCAGAAGACAGTGTCGGACAGGCGGAAACGCCTCGTCCCGTCCATAAAGATTCCGGTCCGCAGCCGGAAAGACGGAACGGTATTCCGTATCGCCATATAGAGGAAAAGAAGAAGGTGTTCGATTTTAACCGCGTTGCTTTCGGCATTCAGACCGGCAGCAATAATGTGACGAATATGGGAGGGGGCCTTGAGCATTACGATGACTTGGTTTCAGGTCCGGGACCGCGTCCGAATCCCGACGATAAACCGGAAAAGCCGGGCGATAAACCGTCAGAGGAACTTCCGACAAAAGCGGCTATCGGCGGTGGCAACGGTGGTTCGGGTAACTTTACGACGGACTATTATTATCGGCATCACCTGCCGATTACGGTCGGTCTTTCCGCACGCACGTACATCACGCCCCGGCTTGCGCTGGAAACAGGCTTGTCTTATACCTATCTGTATTCGGAAATCCTGGAAGAGAAGACGACTTATGAGGGCTCCCAAAAGCTGCATTATATCGGTGTGCCGTTAAAACTCAGCTGGACTTTCTATAAAAGGAAGAATCTTTCTTTCTATGCTTCCGGTGGAGGAATGATCGAATATTGCATATCGGCAAAGAAGACGGGCATGCATCTGCATATCAACCGCTGGCAACCTTCCTGGAATGCCGCTGCCGGTATGCAGGCGGAACTTCGCCGTCCGCTCTCGCTGTTCATCGAACCGGGGGTAAGCTACTACTACAACCTGAATCCTCAGTCCCGCAATAGTAGCATCCGCTTTGAAAGCATCCGGACGGCGCATCCGTTTACCTTTACTTTCCAGTTCGGCATCCGGTTCACTTACTAAAATCCGTGCTTCGGTCGACAATCGTTGCGACCGCAGCATCTCCTGTGACGTTGACTGCCGTGCGGAGCATATCCAACGGGCGGTCTATGCCGAGTATCAGTGCCAGCCCTTCTGCCGGGATGCCGACCGATGTCAGTACCATCGTGAGAATCACATAGCTTCCTCCCGGAATGGCAGGCGTCCCGATGGAGGAGAGGATGGTCATGGCGACAATTATGCACAGTTGTGTCAGGCTGAGGTCAATCCCTAACACCTGTGCGATAAACAGGATGGCGATGGACTGATAACAGGAAGTTCCGTCCATATTGATAGTTGTCCCGACAGGCAGGACGAACGAACTGACCTCTTGCGAGACATACAGATCCCTTTCCACCGTCTCCATAGTGACCGGAAGAGTAGCCGCACTGCTGCTGGTCGTGAAAGCGAACAGCTGGACCGGATACAAGGTGCGTATGAAATCCTTAAAATGTATGTTCGTGAAGAAGTGTATCAGCACCGGATAGAAGCCCAGCACCAGGACGAACATTGCCGCGACGACAGTCAATGCATATACGCCTAAGGCACTGAATATGCTGGCATCCCCATTGAAATCCGTTACCAGTCCCGCCATTAACGCCGCGACTCCCCAAGGGGCAAACTTGATGATATAATCCACCATGCGGAGTATGACATCATTCAACCCGTCGAACAAAGCGGTGACCGGAGCTATCTTATCCGCCGGAACGGCCAGTGCCGCTATTCCGAAGAAGATGGCGAAGAAGATCACCTGCAACATCTTCGAGTTGTCTGCCGTCGCACTGACAATATTATTCGGTACGATATCATTCAGGAAGTGAAGCGGACCTTTGTCATGCGTCTCCACCGCCGCCTGCTTTTTCTCCTCGACAATCGACTGGTAGTTTTCCTGCAAGTGGGCAACCTGTTCCCGGTTGACCAGCTTGCCGGGCTTTACGGTCAGTCCCATAAAAAGCCCGATCAGTACGGCAACAAGCGTTGTCCCTAAGTAAATAAGAACCGTTTTTCCTCCAATGCGGGAAAACTTACTGATGTCTTTCAACCCCGTAACGCCTTTGATAAGCGAAATAAACACTAGCGGAATCGCAATCAGTTGCAGCAGGCGGATAAAGATTTGTCCCCAAGGCCGGATCCAGTCTTGTATGAACTTTTCGCTATTGACTTGTATGGCGGCAATCCCGATAATCACACCGATAATCATCCCTGCAAGTATCTGCATATAAAGAGGAAAGGAGATTTTTTTCTTTTTCTTGGACGTATTATATTGTTTCATAATACAAAGAAAACAGTCTTTGGTTAAAAATGCAAATGCACTTTCTGTAATGTATGTTACAAATCTTTTATATCTTTGCCTTCGATGCATATATAAAGAGTCTAAAAAACAAACGCTTTTACTTCTATGGGAAAAGACATACAGAATAGCTTTGATAGAATATACGTCATGTATTATTCCCGTATGCTTCGTTTTGCTAAGGAATATGTATTGTTTGAAGAGGATGCCGAGAATGTCGTTCAGGATGTATTTCTTCTTCTATGGGAGAAGCGGGAAGTGTTGGATATCCGCATCAGCTTGGTTTCCTACCTTTTTTCACTTGTAAAGAATCGGAGCCTCGATTATCTTCGCCATAAAGTGGTGGCGGAAGAATACAAGCAGGAACTATCCTTTAAATTGATGTCACTCGAACAGTTGAACTATACCTTTTCGTCGGAGGAAGATATTGAGAAAGTGATTGCGAATGCAATTGATAAATTGCCGGAACGCTGTCGTGAAATATTTTTAAAAAGCCGTATCGAAGGGATGAAATACCGGGAAATAGCCGAAGAACTGAATATCTCGACAAACACCGTAGAGAACCATATTTCCATCGCCTTAAAGAAACTTCGTGTCGAACTGAAAGACTACCTGCCCCTGTTACTATTCCTTGTTAGTGTTAAATAATATTTATTTACGATTGTCTTTTAGTGGTGACTGAAGAGATAATCGCTCCCTTTTATAACAGCAGAAGAAATGCATGAACTGATAACGAAATATTTTTACGGAGAAATAACTGCAAAAGAGAAAAAACAGTTGTTTGCCGCAATGGAGACAGATGCCGAACTGAAGAAAGAGTTTTTGTCTGTCCAGAATATCCGCGCCCTGACTTCATGGATGCCGGCGGAAGATGATGAGCCGCGTGCCGTAGGAAAGCTCCTGGAGTTTAAACACTCCAGGATAAAAGAATCGCATGCGATTCTTTATAAACATATCATAGGATATGCAGCTGCCGTTTGTATAGCCGTTATCTCGACCTGGCTGATTACCAGCCGGCCGGAACAGCCAACCGCCGAACAGCCTGTAGTCGCTTATGAAGAATTTTCCACCCCTTCCGGACAGCGCGCCTTGCTGAAATTGCATGACGGGACGACCGTATGGCTGAATGCCCGTTCGACTTTGCGTTATCCGAACCATTTCGATAAGAAAGAACGGCGGGTGGAACTGGACGGAGAAGCCTTCTTTGAAGTGAAGCGGAATGAAGAAGTTCCCTTTATCGTCTCGACGGAGAAAGCCAATATAAAAGTGCTGGGAACGAAGTTTAATGTCTTTGCCTATAAAGGGAATGAAGAGTTTAACGCTTCGTTGGTCGAAGGTTCGGTCAAAGTCTATAGCGGCGATGATGAAGCGGAAGCCTTGCAGATTGCCCCGCATGAATGTGTTTTCTGGACGGGAGAAAGACTGGAAAAACGCTATTATGACAACACCGATTTCCTTCTGTGGAAAGAAGGCATCTACGCTTTTGACGATGTCCCTTTCAGCGAGATTATCAAGAAGCTCGAGCTGTATTATGACATAACAATTATACAGAAAAACAAGAAGCTGGATCAATACCGGTTCAGTGGTAAATTCCGACAGCGTGACGGGGTTGAGAGTGTGCTCCAAACCCTGCAGAAAGTATATTATTTCTCCTTCGTAAAGGATGAGGAAACCAACTGTATCACGATACGCTAAACATGTTTAATCTTTAATTTAATGCTACTGCCTATGATTTAGAGAAAAGAAGATATAAAAAGGACCGATAAGTGTTCCCGCACCTACCGGCCCAAAAGCTAACACAAAATTCCAACAAATTAAGTATTAACAAGTAAACGGAGCAAAGTTATGAAAAAAGAACCGAAATTTCTAAATGTCATGAGAATTTCAGCCTTCCTTCTTTTCCTTTGCGTATTCTCTTCCTTTGCGGCAAAAACGAGTTCGCAAAATGCAAGAGTCAATATCAGCGGAAAGAATTTGACGATCGGTGAGTTTATCGATCAAGTAGAGAAGCAAACGGACTACCTGTTTGTCTATAGTAAAAATGAAGTGAATACGAACGAAACAGTTTCTGTTAAATCAGGGAATAAAACTGTCGCTCAGTATTTAAGTGAAGCATTCGGTCGTTCGAATGTAAAGTATGCGTTTGAAAACGATTATATCGTTTTGACGAAGAACGCAAGCCCGGTCGTAGCCCAGGATGGTAAAACGATTACCGGTGTCGTAAACGATGAATTCGGTCCGGTAGCCGGCGCCAATGTCATTATTAAAGGTACGACTAACGGCACAATGACGGATATGGATGGAAACTTTACGATTTCCGATGTGCCGGAAGGCGCTATCCTGCAAGTTTCTTTTATCGGTTACCTGACAAAAGAACTGCCGGTTGGAAACCAGACATCCTTTACTGTCATGCTGACGGAAGACTCACAGGCTTTGGAAGAGGTCGTGGTTGTGGGTTACGGTACGATGCGTAAGTCGGATGTTACAGGTTCTATCGGCGTTGCCAAGGGAGAAGAATTGGCAAAGTCTCAAAACTTCAGTGCGCTGGAAAACTTGCGTGGTAAAGTGTCCGGTGTAAATATCTTTTCAAACTCCAGCCAGCCGGGCGCTTATGCCAACCGTGTAGTGATTCGTGGTATGGCTACTATCAACTCATCATCTGATCCGTTGTATGTTGTGGACGGTGTTGTTATGGAAGACTTCCAGTTGGTTAACCCGAATGATATAGAAAGTATGGAAGTATTGAAAGATGCTTCTGCTGCTGCTATTTATGGTGCGCGCGGTGCCAACGGTGTAATAATGGTAACGACCAAACGTGGTAAAAAAGGCGGCGAAGGTACGCAGGTAAGCTATCAGGGATCTGTAAGTCTCAGCCAGATGGCGCGTTATATGGATCTTTTGAATTCAAAGGAATGGTGTGATGCCTTTATGATTGGTCTGGCTAATGAGAATGAATACATGGGTAAGGATTGGTCTTTGGACCGTACCTATTGGTTCAGCGATCGGAATTATTTTGATGCTAATGGTAATCCGCTTTATGATACGGATTGGCAGAAAGAAGCAACACGCACTGCTGTTTCTCATAACCACCAGATCAACATTCAACAGGCCGGTAAAAAGTCTTCTATGGGTGCTTTCCTGAACTATACGGATCAGCAGGGTATTGTGATGAATACTTACAACAAGCGTTTAAATGCCAAAGTAGCTTATGATGCTAATCCGACTACTTGGCTGTCAACGGCTGTTAACTTGCTGGTGAACCATACTTGGGGCCGCTATACGCCGGAAGATGGAGGTGGACAGGACGCCCGCCGTACCATGATTGAAATGGTGCCTTGGTATCCGGTACGGGATATGGATGGCAAATATACGACCAGTACGACTTCAATGACACAAAGTAATATGTTCGGATTGGAAGGTATGTCGAATCCGGTCATGATTCTGGAAAAGCAGAAGAGAATGAGATATAATACCCAAATATTCGGAAACATGGCCCTTACATTCCATTTGTTGGATGGGCTGGATTTGAAAACCCAGTTGGGTATCGACTCTCACCAGCGTACTTATAAGGAATATTCGGCCCGCGACCTGAATAACATTTCTATGCAGCAACAGGGACGTGCCGAAATCAATCATACTAATACCTTATACTGGCAGGAAGAAACTTACCTGACTTACAATAAAGTATTTGGTGAACACCGTTTGAATGCCATGGCCGGTCTGTCCTGGCAGGAACGTACAAGAAGCTATGACCGCTCTTATACGGAAGGTTTCTCGGATGATTTCTATGAAGAAAACAATATGCAGGTCGGAACAAATCCTTCGGCTCCCGAATCCAGTTGGAACAGATGGGCTATGAACTCTTATTTCCTGCGCTTTGCCTATACGTATAAAGATCGTTATTCGGCTACAGTGACGGCCCGTGTCGACGGTTCTTCCAAATTCGGTGAGAACAATAAATATGCATTCTTCCCTTCTGCTGGTTTGGCATGGAATATCTCACAGGAAGATTTCCTGAAAGACAGCGAACTGATCAGTAACCTGAAATTGCATACCAGCTATGGTCTGACTGGTAACTCGGAAATCGATCCTTACAAATCGTTGGCAAATGTGGATGCAGGAACCGATTTGCTGGATGGCAAACGAGGACCGTGGTCGTATGTCAAGACGATGGGCAATCCGGATTTGAAATGGGAAAAAACCGGACAGTTCGATGTTGGTTTCAACTTAGGCCTGTTCCAGAACCGCTTGAATTTTGATATCTCATACTACAATAAGAAAACGACAGACTTGTTACTGGATTGTCCGTTACCTCATGCTACAGGTTTCAGTTCCGTATTCAAGAATATCGGTTCGGTAAGAAATCAGGGATTGGATATCATGATTAATGGAACGCCGATACAGACGAATGATTTTACATGGTCTTCAACATTGAATCTGAATTACAATAAGAATGAAATCCTGGCCTTAGGTGATAATGACGAAGACATCTACATGTACGATTGGGTGAACGGAGGTAGCATCCTGCGTGTCGGCGAAAGTATGGGTAGTTTCTACGGATACAAGCGTTACGGCGTTTATACCAAAGAAGATTTTGAAGCAGGAAACTGTGAGAAGAATCAGATCGGTCGTGCCAAACGTTCTGAAGAAAAAGAGATCATCGGTAAAGGTCTGCCTGATTGGACCGGTAGCTTTGTGAATACATTCAGCTATAAGAATTTTGATTTGACTGTCGATATGCAGTTTGTCTGGGGCGTCGAAACCTTGCAACGTTTCTATCACTCTACTTATGACCGTTTTGGTATTACTAACGGTTTAAGTAACATCTTGTATGATGCTTACGACGGAACAAATCCGGATGCCATGCAGCAGATGATTTATCTGAGTAGCGGTAAGCATAACGGTATTGACCATGCAGGACAGGATACAAAAACAGACTCACAGTGGGTGGCCGATGGTTCTTATCTGCGTTGTAACCTGATTCAGCTCGGATATAACTTTGAGCCCAATATGATTAAATCTATCGGTTTATCAGGATTGCGGTTGTATGCGAATGTGAACAATGCATTCTTGCTTTGCTCGAAAGAGTTTAACGGATATGATCCTGAAAGCTCTTCCCAAATGGACAAATTCGGTCAGAATATGACCTTCTTCTCATATCCGAGAGCCCGGACATTTACGTTCGGTGTGAATGTGACATTTTAATGAACAATTAAACAGATGAAGAAAATGAGAAAGATATTAACAATCGCTGTATTATGCGTCGGCCTGACAGGTATGACGTCCTGTAATTTCCTGGATGAAAATCCGAAATCTTCCTTGACTTCCGTTGACTATTACAAGACTGCAGAACAGGCAGAGGCGAATGTCAATTACTTATACCGCAATGGAGCCGTTATGCGTATCGCACAGGCTCCCTCTGCCTATATCGGTCCTAATGCTTCGATCTCCGGTATGCTGACCGGATATTTCACAAACAGTTATGAAGGACAGGAAGTTGTTTGTAAATATGCACGTGAACTGACTCGCCAGCAAAACACCAGTACTGTGTCCAGTATGATAGATGGTGTATGGGACGAGTGTTATAAATGCATCAACGTTGCGAACGGTGCGATCAAACATATTCCGGATATCGCAATGAGTGAATCGACGTCAGCGAGATTAGTTGCAGAAGCAAAATTCTTCCGTGCTTTCAATTATTTCTACCTGGTAAAAATGTTAGGTGCAGTCCCGATGCCGACCGAACCGTATGAGTCGATCGAAAACCTGTATCTCGAACGTACTCCGGTCGAAACAGTTTATGCTTTGATAGAGTCCGATTTGAAGGAAGCTGTTGAAGTTCTTCCTGCTGCTAAATTTGCAGATAATGCGCATCGTATTACAAAATATGCTGCTGCCATGATGCTGGCTGATGTCTATTTGCAGCAAGGTAAATATGCGGATGCCGCCACTTATGCCAAAATAGTAGTGGAATCTCCCCACAAACTGACGGCTAATGAGGATCTTGCCATGAACAGCGCCTTTAATAAACTCCGTACAACAGATGATTTGGATGAGGTGATCTATGCTGTCGAATATGATGCATCTATTCATACCGGCGATTGGTGGCCTACTTATTCCTGCGATGCTTCTGCTGTGGCTACATTTGGAACCTATTCGATCATGGAACGCGTATACGGTCCTACAAACCGCTTCCTGAATGTGTATGATAAACAAGATTTGCGTATTCAGCCGAATCAGTTCTTCCATTGGAAATATACGAACCCGAACACGGGAGCCGTATGGGAGTCTAAATCGGCAGCCGGTTGTTGGTATTGGTTTGATGAAGATGCTTTGTTGACAACAGGACGTGGAACGAAAGACCAGAACTTCTTCCGTTATTCGGAAGCGTTGTTGGTTGCCGCCGAATCCATAGCACAAAGCGCAGGAGTTACGTCTGAAGCTGCCAATTGTCTGGCGCAAGTGAAGGCTCGTGCTGATATGAATGGCAAGACTGCCGCACAATATGCAAGCGAGTTACAGGCCCTGTCGAAAGATTTATTTATAAAAGAATGTTGGTTGGAACGTTTGCGCGAGTTCCCGTTGGAATTTAAGATTTGGGATGACTGTCTGCGTACCGGAAAATTCCCGGTAATCTCCGAGACGGAAGCGGGCAAAGTTGATTTTCAAGAGCTGATTGGCGCTACAAATGCATCGGGAGCTACATTTAAGAAAACAGACTTGTTATGGCCGATTTCTATCAATGAAATCCAGCGTAACCCGAGTCTGACCCAGAATGACGGTTATTCTCTTAAATAAATGACGGAGGTCTATCCGGAGGGATAAACCGGAAATCAAAATATAGAAGGATTTATTGGAAGGGGAGACAGTTCTATTTGTCTCCCCTTTTTTTTCAGAGCTTTTATATTATAGGAATAATCATTATATTTGTATGAATAAGAGTCGTTTGAATAATAAACGTTAGAGAATATTCAAGGTTAAATTTTTAATATAAATAGTAACGATATTATGAAGAAAAAAAGTATATGGGCCTTTGCCCTTATCGCTATGCTAACCAGCCTGGGAAGGCCTGCTGCTGCGGCAGACGTGGCTTTCGATCCGGTGGAGTATGTGAATCCTTTGATGGGGACGCAGTCGACTTTTGAATTGTCGACCGGTAATCCCTATCCTGCCATTGCGCGTCCCTGGGGCATGAACTTCTGGACACCGCAGACCGGCAAGATGGGCGATGGATGGGCCTATGTTTATACGGCCAACAAAATACGCGGTTTCAAGCAAACCCACCAGCCGAGCCCCTGGATCAACGACTACGGACAGTTTGCAATCATGCCGGTTGTCGGCGCTCCGGAGTTCAACGAGGATAAACGCGCCAGTTGGTTCTCACATAAAAGCGAAATCGCCAAACCGTATTATTATGAAGTCTATCTGGCCGAGCACGACGTGAAAACCGAATTGACACCGACCGACCGTGCCGCCATGTTTCGCTTCACCTTTCCCGAAAACGAACATTCTTATATTGTGGTGGATGCACTCGATAAAGGTTCCTATATAAAGGTGATCCCGGAAGAAAACAAGATCATCGGCTATACGACCAAGAATAGCGGCGGTGTTCCCGATAACTTCAAGAACTATTTCATCATCGAGTTCGACAAACCGTTCACCTACGAAGCGACCTTTGCAGATGCAGCCCTCAAAGAAGGTGCACGCGAGCAGGCCTCCGATCATGTAGGAGCGGTAATAGGCTTCAAGACAACTAAAGGAGAAGTCGTACATGCGAAAGTCGCTTCCTCTTTTATCAGTTTCGACCAGGCGGCCGTCAACATGAAGGAGTTGGGCAACGATAACTTCGATACATTGGTTCAGAAAGGCAAAGATGTCTGGAATAAGGAACTGGGCAAGATCGAAGTGGAAGGAGGGACGACGGACCAATTCCGCACGTTCTATTCCTGTATGTACCGCTCACTGCTGTTCCCGCGTAAGTTCTACGAAATCGATGCAGCCGGAAAAGTGGTGCACTACAGCCCGTACAATGGCGAAGTGCTGCCCGGATATATGTTTACCGATACAGGTTTCTGGGATACATTCCGTTGTCTGTTCCCGTTCCTGAACCTGATGTATCCGACGATGGCGAAGGAGATGCAGGAAGGTTTGATTAATACCTATAAAGAAAGCGGATTCTTCCCCGAATGGGCAAGTCCGGGACATCGTGGCTGTATGGTCGGTAATAACTCTGCCTCCGTATTGGTTGATGCCTATATGAAAGGCATAAAGGTGGACGACCTGGAAACGCTCTATAAAGGACTGATCCACGGAACGGAGAATGTACATCCGACCGTTTCCTCAACCGGTCGTCTCGGGCATGAATACTACAACAAGCTGGGCTACGTGCCTTATGATGTGAAAATCAACGAGAATGCAGCCCGCACGCTGGAATACGCCTATAACGACTGGTGCATCTACCAGATAGCAAAAGATCTGGGTCGTCCTAAAAAGGAACTGGACCTCTATGCAAAACGGGCAATGAATTATAAGAACTTGTTCGACAAGGAAACCAAGCTGATGCGCGGAAAGAACCAAGACGGTACCTTTATGGCTCCCTTCTCTCCGTTGAAATGGGGTGATGCCTTCACGGAAGGTAACAGTTGGCACTACACCTGGTCTGTCTTCCATGACCCACAGGGACTGATTGACCTGATGGGCGGGAAAAAGGAATTTGTAGCCATGCTGGATTCCGTATTTGCCGTGCCACCTGTATTCGACGACAGCTATTACGGACAGGTGATTCATGAAATCCGCGAAATGCAGATTATGAATATGGGTAACTACGCACATGGCAACCAACCGATCCAGCATATGATCTATCTGTATAACTATGCAGGTGAACCCTGGAAAGCCCAATACTGGTTGCGCCAGGTGATGAATCGCATGTATACGCCGACTCCGGACGGTTATTGTGGCGATGAGGACAACGGACAGACTTCCGCCTGGTACGTTTTTTCAGCCCTCGGATTCTATCCGGTTGCTCCCGGAACGACGCAGTACGTCCTCGGCGCTCCTCTGTTCAAGAAAGCCACGCTGCATTTCGAGAACGGAAAGAACCTGGTGATCAATGCTCCGGCCAACAGTGACAAGAACATCTACATCGAGTCGATGACATTCGATGGAAAGAACTATACGAAGAACTACCTGGAACACTTCGAACTGCTGAAAGGCGGCGTGCTGGACATCAAGATGGGTGACAAGCCGAATATGCAGAGAGGCGTGAATCCGGAAGATCTCCCGTATTCATTCTCAGTGAACGATAAACAAAAGAGATAAACGATGGAGCGATTACAAAGATTTGGTAAGTTTTTATTCGGCATCCTGATAGGGGTTGCCCTAGTGTTGGTATTCAGCAAGTGTGATGCCGGAGGTAAACAAGCCGGCATGGAGAAGAGCCCGGTGGATTATGTCAATCCCTATATGGGAAACATCAGCCATTTGCTCGTCCCGACCTATCCGACCGTTCATCTGCCTAACAGCATGATGCGCGTCTATCCCGAACGGGGAGATTTTACGGGTGATAAATTGAGCGGGCTGCCGCTGATCGTGACCAGCCACCGCGGAAGTTCGGCTTTCAATCTGAGCCCTTATCAGGGAACGGAGAACGGCTTGAAGCCAGTCATCGAATATAGCTACGACCAGGAAAAGATCGTGCCTTACCGCTATCAGGTCTACCTGGACGATGCCAATATCGACGTAGACTTTGCACCTTCCCACCAGAGTGCAGTCTATAGCCTCACATTCGAGAAAGACGCTCCGGCCTATCTGGTTTTCAATAGCCGCAACGGAGCATTGAAATGGGAGGGGAATGCCGTCAGCGGTTTCCAGTATGTAGACCGGAAAACAAAGGTTTACCTGTATGCCGAAACAGATAAGACGCCTGAGAAATGCGGTGTCCTGGCAGACGGAACGGTGAAGTACGGCGAATCTTCAGCCGAAGGCCGTAACGCAGCCCTGGTTCTGGATTACGGCAAACAGAAAGAGGTTGGCGTTCGCTACGGCATCTCGTTCATCAGCGCCGAGCAGGCAAAAAAGAATCTGGCGCGTGAAATCGCTTCCTATGATGTGAATGCAATTGCCGAGATCGGCCGTAACGACTGGAACGATGCGTTAGGTAAAATCCAGGTGACGGGGGGAACTGAGAACGATAAGACTGTCTTTTATACCTCTTTGTACCGTTGCTATGAACGTCCGGTCAACCTGAGCGAAGACGGAAAGTATTACAGTGCCTTCGACGGAAAGATACACGAAGACGGCGGCCATTCGTTTTATACTGACGACTGGATTTGGGATACTTACCGGGCGACTCATCCGCTCCGTATCCTGATCGACAATGAACGTGAGACGGATATCATCAACTCATACCTGCTGATGGCCCAGCAGATGGGAACGAACTGGATGCCTACTTTCCCGGAAGTAACAGGCGATTCACGTCGCATGAACTCCAACCATGCCGTGGCAACTGTCATCGACGCCTGGCGGAAAGGCGTGCGCGGTTTCGATCTGGAAAAAGCGTATCAGGCTGCCAAAGCCGGTATCGAAGAAAAGACCCTGATCCCCTGGTCAGGTGCTCCGTCCGGCTGGTTGGACGAGTTCTACCGCGAACATGGTTATATCCCGGCTTTGAAACCCGGAGAAAAGGAAACGGTCGCAAATGTCTCTCCCTGGGAAAAACGTCAGCCGGTAGCCGTTACGTTGGGTACGGCCTACGATCAGTGGTGTCTGTCGCAGATTGCCGCCGAGTTGGGCAAGAAGGATGAGGCGGACTATTACCTCCGCCAGTCCTACAACTACCGGAACCTCTTTAACCCTGCCACCCGTTTCTTCCATCCGAAGGACAAAGACGGCAAGTTTATTGAAGGCGTGGACTATCGTTATTCCGGAGGCTTGGGTGCACGCGATTATTATGACGAAAATAACGGTTATGTCTATCGTTGGGACGTGCAGCATAACATAGGCGACTTGGTTTCGCTTGTCGGTGGCAACGAGGCCTTTACAGCCGATCTCGACTCTATGTTCGACACGCCGCTGGGTATGTCCAAATGGCAGTTCTATTCTTTCCTGCCGGATCATACCGGTAATGTCGGCATGTTCTCGATGGCAAACGAGCCGAGCCTTCACATCCCGTATCTGTATAATTATGCCGGACAGCCCTGGAAGACACAGAAGCGCATCCGTGTGTTACTGGATCAATGGTTCCGCAACGACCTGATGGGTGTTCCGGGTGATGAAGACGGTGGCGGAATGTCTGCATTCGTCGTATTCAGTATGATGGGATTCTATCCGGTTACTCCGGGATCGCCCACCTACAATGTCGGCAGTCCGGTCTTTACGAGCGTGAAGATCGATCTGGGTAACGGTAATGTGTTTGAGATCGTAGCAGACGGTGCTTCCGGCAAAAACAAATATATACAGTCTGCCTCCTTGAACGGTGTAACGTTGAACCAACCTTGGTTTGACCACAGCCAGATTGCATCTGGCGGCATCCTGAATGTAAAAATGGGGCCGAAAGCGAATAAGGAATGGGGGCTCGCATCCCCGCCGCCTTCAGCGGCTCCGATGCCTGAATAATAAGTAAAAGACTATACAACCCAATAGGAAGCCTGAAGTCGCAAAAGCGCGGCTCCAGGCTTTTTGTATTATAGAAAGTGAAGACTGTCCTATCTATCCTCAAATTAGGCAATAACTGGACCTTCCCTTATTCCCGTCTTATAGTTATGGTTTTGGTAACTCATAACTATAAGACGCTCTCTCCACAGTTATGTGTAGAGTAGGCAAAAGGGTTCGTTTGTAAGAAATATGAGCCAATGAGGGAATGTGCCAATATGCCAATGACAAGAAGAACTGAACTATCTTTATGAGGCATAGCCTCATGCCGGAGGCTCTCTTTTGCCGTTGATTTCAATCAACGGATTGATAAGTTTCCGGCTTTGCCGGATTCCTCTGTGGGTTTCAACCCCTTTCAAATACCTATAGGAGGCTATTTATTAAAGGGGCTAAAGCCCACAGAGGAAGAGGCTTTGCCTTCAATTTTTTAAACCGTTCGTTTCAACGAACGGCAAAAGAAAGCCTGCAGCACAAGTAGAGATGCACGGCCGTGCATCTCTATAGAACGATAAATTAGCATTTACAGATTCAATATAAAACCTGTTCCTTTGCGATCCCGCGTCGAAGCGCGGGAACGGGATAGCTCACTTTGGGCAAATAATGTGCTAATGTGCCAATGGGAAGAAATTTTGCACCCGTAAATCCTGATTTAAATTATTTTATCCGTTCATATCCGCCCGATCCGCGTTGTCCGCGAACCTGGTTCTTTTGGAGGTATATCAGGTTCAATATTGTCAATAACTGAATATTTTTAATTATTTACGAGAAATGGTTCTTCGTCACTTTTGGTGGTAAAAGATGTTATAATGCAATAAAAACGGAAGGCATTTGTTGCGTTATTTGCTTGATCTTTAGTGTTCTACTATAGTTTAAAAGTTGCAGATGTGTAATTATAGTAGTAACTTTATGGTTATTCAAGTCAACAAGTTACAAAATGATTCACACATCCGCGAGGGGTGGTGGATAGTAGTGTGCTGGTGGCTTTCGGGGAGATATGTACGTTTGCGGGGGCGTTGTTTGGGGTGGATTACTCTTATAAATTGAGAATTAAAATTAAAAAAGGAAAGATATGGGTGAGCACTTTACGTTGAAGCGTTCCGGGGTGAACCGGATGCAGGTGCTTTTGCGGCTTTTGGTGTTGGTGTTTTTGCTGTCGGGATGCAGCCTGAGCCGGCAGAGCCATCGGCAGGAATCGGTAGCCTGTTTGGATACTGTTCGTCTTTCTTACAATGAGACGGGTTTGCTGAAAAAGGATATTCGCCTGATAGATACGATCGCCTGGGATCTGCATCGGGTTGTTTATTTCGCTCCTGACAGTATCGGCAAACAATATCCAAAAGCTGTTATGAGTCTGAGAATGGATCGCCACCGGCAGTTTGCCGATACCGGAAAAGTCGTGACGCATCAGCAAGCGGACTATGGCGGTTGGCATATGAAGGAAACGGCTGTCCGAACGGAGACCCGTCGGGCAAACCGTTCACCGGGTTATTTTTTCTGCGACTTTGCCTTGCTATTGGCCTTCGGCTTTATTCTTTATAGAAGACTGCAGCTCGGATAATACAATAAAAAGGCATATTTCTCCGTATAAATTCCGTATAAAATAGTAATTTTGTAAGCTAATCAAGTTATGTATATGCTAAGAACGAAAATTAGAAAGCTGGGAGGGTTGATCTGTTTCTTGTTTGCCGTGCTTGCTGTTCAGGCGCAGCAGTATATGGTGACGGGTGGACAGGGAACGCCATTGATGGCAAAGGATGAGACCAGTGAGAAACTTGAAGTTTATCTGTTATACGGGATGGGGAATGCAGCGATAAGCTATACTTCATCATCTACTAATCATAAATGGTATCGGTATAAGTCGAGAGCATTGGAGGCGGAACCTGTCCCTTGTGAACAGAATGGGAATACTTCTACTATCCGGAATGTGGAAGAGGAATATGGTTATTTTGTGCAAGAATCCGATATAATGACAAGATATGTCTGGATTATCGATTACAGTAAGTATGTTTTTGAAGTACAAAATATTACTGTAGAAGGTACTTGTGACAACTTCCGGCTGAAAGGAAGCCCGGAACCAGTGCAGATGCATTATAATCTGCCGGCGAGTGGTAGGTCGGTGGAGCTGAAACGGCAGTTCGAGATTTCGTTCCAGACTTTATCCTGGTCGGATGAAAATAAATCTTTTTCTCCGACTCCCGTGACGGTTACGATGGAAGGAAATCCTTATTCGGGAAGCATTAAAGATAAGGATGATAAAAAAAATGCGATGCCGCCTTTGTGTGACACGGAAGTTACCCTGAAGGGAGACCAGTTTGCCCGGCATTTCGGAATAGAAAAATCTATGACCTCCGATACCTATCAGGCTGTGGCTGTTAAATTGCACGTCGATACGACCCTTGTTATGGACAATGCTCCTAATATGACGTTGGGAGAAGGAGAGGCGCTGTGCGCTCCGGCGGAGATTTCGTTCCGGGCGTATGCCAATGAGCCGGTTGCCAGTTTGTTCACGTGGAAGATTTACAGAAGTGATGTGGAGAACGGTGCTGACAACCCGTTAGAACTGTTTAGAGAATCTGAGACGGAGCATACCTTTACGGAGTTTGGCGAGTATATTGCAGAAGTGACCGTTAGCGACCGGACAGGAGAATGTGTGGCAGTGTCTGATCCTATTACGATCAAGATAACCGAGTCGTTTTTGGATGTCCCGAATGCTTTTTCGCCTGGAACGACACCCGGTATTAACGATGAGTTTCGTGTGGCCTATAAGTCGCTGCTCAATTATAAATGCTGGATATTCAACCGTTGGGGTATCGAGATGTATCGTTCCACCAATCCGGCGGAAGGCTGGGACGGCAAAAAGGGGGGTAAATATGTAGCTCCGGGTGTCTATTTCTACGTGATAGAGGCGACAGGAACTGCCGGAGAAAAGATTCATAGAAAAGGATCGATTAATATTCTGAGACCAAAGAAAATAAATGATGAAATTATTGAACAACAATAGTATAGCCGGATTTATAGCCGGTGGCGCAGTGTGCCTGACGGCATGCCTCTCGATCGGTTCGATCGATTCGGAAAAAGTAAAGGAAGAACGTCCTGTGGTTTCTTCGGTGACGATGTCGCCGGATGTTCCTTCTTCTGCTTCTTTTTGTGGGAAGGAGATCGATTTGACGCGTTATAATATGCACGAAGGTATGGACCGGGAATTGAGTAGTTTTACCTATTTCCATTCTACCACCATGCTGTTGGTTAAGCGGGCCAACCGCTATTTCCCGGTTATCGAACCGATCCTGAAGGCCAATGGTATTCCTGACGATTTCAAATATCTGGCCGTAATCGAGAGCCATCTCGATCCCCGTGTCTCATCGCCTGCACGGGCGGTCGGAACCTGGCAATTGCTGGAAGGCACGGCCAAGCAATATGGGCTGACCATCACGCCTACCGTAGACGAACGCTGCGATGTGGCGAAGGCGACCGAAGCCGCCTGCCGTTACCTGAAAGCTGCGTATGATAAATATGGCGATTGGGCGACCGTCGCCGCTTCCTATAATGCGGGTATGGGACGCATCTCCGGCGAACTGACCAAACAGGAGGCGGACAGTTCGTTCGACCTGTGGCTGGTGGAGGAAACAACCCGTTACGTCTACCGTATCATGGCAATCAAACAGATATTCGAAGCGCCTTATAAATATGGATTTGTCTTGCGGGCGCAGGATTTGTACAAGCCGATAGCCTGCGAAAACGTGTCGGTCTCTACCGATATCCAGGACTTGTCCGCTTTTGCCCAAAAGAACGGAGCCACCTATGCGGACTTGAAACGCTTCAACCCCTGGTTGCGCGACCGCAAGTTGCTGACGTTGGGAAAGACCTATACGATTCAGATCCCGAAGGAATCCGATATGTATTATAAGACGCCTAACACCTATGTGCATAATCCGGCTTGGGTGGTAAAATAGACGGATAATAGAAAACAAAGAATGATGAACGATAAGAATGCATTGGAAGGCGGGCGTATTTCCGTTTTAGGCGCCCGTGTCCATAATTTGAAAAATATAGATGTCGAGATACCGCGCAACAAGCTCTCCGTGATTACCGGGATGAGCGGAAGCGGTAAATCGTCCTTAGCTTTCGATACGATTTTTGCCGAGGGGCAACGTCGTTATGTGGAGACTTTCTCCGCATACGCCCGTAATTTCCTGGGGAATATGGAGCGGCCGGATGTGGACAAGATCACCGGCCTGAGTCCTGTTATTTCGATCGAACAGAAGACGACGAACAAGAACCCGCGTTCGACCGTCGGGACGACGACCGAGATTTACGACTTCTTCCGTCTGCTCTATGCAAGGGCGGGAGAGGCTTATTCCTACTTGAGCGGGGAGAAGATGGTGAAGTACACCGAGGAGCAAACGTTGGAACTGATCCTGAATCAGTATAGGGGAAAGAAAACGTATCTGCTTGCTCCGCTGGTCCGTAATCGTAAAGGGCACTATAAGGAACTGTTCGAGCAGATGCGCAAGAAAGGCTACCTGAATGTCCGCGTGGACGGCGAGATGAAAGAGATCTTTCACGGCATGAAGCTGGATCGCTATAAGATGCACAGCATCGAGGTGGTGATCGACAAGCTGGTAGTCTCGGAATCGGATGAACGGCGTTTGAAGGAGAGCCTGCGCGTTGCCATGAAGCAGGGCGATGGTCTTGTTCTCGTGTTAGATGCCGAGACGGACGAAGTGCGCCACTACAGCCGCCGGCTGATGGACCCTGTGACGGGATTGTCTTACAGCGAACCGGCTCCCCATAATTTTTCCTTTAACTCGCCCCAGGGCGCTTGTCCGAAATGTAAAGGTTTGGGCCAGGTGAACTTGCTGGATATGAACAAGATCGTGCCCGATTCATCACTAAGTATCTATAGTGGCGGAATCGTGGCTTTAGGCAAATATAAAAACTCCCTGATTTTCTGGCAGATCGAAGCAATCTGCGAGAAATACGGCGTGACGCTGAAAACGCCGATCAAGGATATTCCCGAGGAAGCGATCGACGAGATTATGAACGGGACGGATGAACGCCTGCAGATCAAGAATGATTCGCTGGGTTCTTCCAACTATTTCCTGTCGTATGAGGGTGTTGCCAAATATATCCTGATGCAACAGGAGAGCGAGGCTTCTGCTTCCGCACAGAAATGGGCGGGACAGTTCATACGGATGGCGGCCTGTCCGGAGTGCGGAGGGCAGCGTCTGAACAAGGAGGCGTTGAATTACCGGATTGCCGGGAAGAATATAGCCGAACTGTCGGCGATGGATATTTCCGAGTTGTATGAATGGCTGGATGGTGTCGAAGATAAACTGAATGACAAACAGCGCCAGATTGCTGTCGAAATATTGAAGGAGATCCGTTCACGCCTGAAGTTCCTGTTGGATGTGGGATTGGATTATCTGTCCCTGAACCGTGCTTCCGCAACTTTGTCGGGTGGCGAGAGCCAGCGTATCCGTTTGGCTACGCAGATCGGCAGTCAGCTGGTGAACGTCTTGTATATCCTTGACGAGCCGAGTATCGGGTTACACCAGCGGGATAATGTCCGGCTGATCAATTCGCTGAAGGAGCTGCGCGATACGGGGAACTCCGTCGTCGTCGTGGAGCATGACAAGGATATGATGCTCAATGCGGATTATGTGGTCGATATGGGACCGAAGGCTGGCCGTCTGGGCGGTGAAGTGGTCTATGCCGGAACTCCGGAGGAGATGCTGAAAGCGGATACGCTGACTTCGGCTTATCTGAACGGAAAGATGGAGATCGCGGTCCCGAAAGAACGACGCAAAGGAAACGGGCGGTTTATCACCATAAAAGGGGCAAGCGGGAATAACCTGAAGAATGTGGATGTCACCTTCCCGTTGGGGACGCTGATTTGTGTGACCGGCGTGTCGGGTAGCGGAAAGTCTACGTTGATTAATGCAACCTTGCAACCGATTCTCAGCCAGCATTTCTATCGCTCCCTGGAAGATCCATTGCCTTATAAATCGATTGAAGGAATTGATAATATAGATAAGATCGTCAATGTGGACCAGTCGCCTATCGGACGTTCACCGCGCAGTAATCCGGCCACTTATACCGGTGTCTTTTCGGATATTCGCAACCTTTTTGTGGAGCTGCCGGAGTCGAAAGTGCGTGGTTATAAACCGGGGCGTTTCTCTTTTAATGTCTCCGGCGGACGTTGTGAGACTTGCAAAGGAAACGGCTATAAGACGATCGAGATGAACTTCCTGCCCGACGTGCTTGTCCCCTGTGAGGAATGTCATGGCAAACGGTATAACCGGGAGACGCTGGAAGTCCGTTTTCGCGGTAAGTCCATTGCGGATGTGTTGGATATGACGATAAATATGGCTGTCGAGTTTTTCGAGAATGTCCCGTCTATTCTTTCCAAGGTGAAAGTCTTGCAGGATGTCGGTTTGGGGTATATCAAACTGGGCCAGCCTTCGACTACGCTTTCCGGTGGAGAGAGCCAGCGTGTCAAGTTGGCGACCGAGTTGGCAAAGAAGGACACAGGCAAGACGCTCTATGTGCTGGATGAACCGACAACCGGCCTTCATTTTGAAGATATCCGCGTGTTGCTCGGTGTCTTGAACAAGCTGGTCGATAAAGGCAACACGATCATCGTTATCGAGCACAACCTCGATGTCATCAAATCTGCCGACTACCTGATCGACATGGGCCCCGAAGGCGGGCGCAACGGCGGTCAAATCCTTTTCACCGGTACCCCCGAAAAGATGATAAAGTCTAAAACAAAGAGCTATACGGCTCCGTTTTTGAAGGAAGAATTAAAAAAATAAAGAGATATGAAGAATCCGATTCAAATGATTAAACAGTGCGTGGAGAAGGAGGAGCCTTACTTTCTGCTGCGTGGACAGGATATATGTGCATTGAAGGCTATTGAAACTTACTACGAAGAGGTTAAAGGGCATGTAAAGGATCCGTATTTTATAGAAGAGATAGAGGAAATAATGAAAGACTTCCGGGCTTTCCGGGAGGAACAGCAAACACACGTACCTGATTAAAGAATGGCGGACGACAGTTACAAAACCATAAAACAAGTAGCGGAAGGATATTATACGGAGAAGCGAAGCCGCTTCATTTCGTATGCTATCCCTGTGCGTACCGTGGAAGAGGTCAAGGAGCAACTGGATAAATACCGTAAGCAATATTACGACGCCCGCCATGTATGCTGGGCCTATATGTTAGGTCCTGAATGCCAGAACTTCCGTGCGAATGACGACGGGGAGCCGTCTTCAACAGCCGGCAAACCGATCCTGGGACAGATCAACTCGAACGAGCTGACAGACATCCTGATCGTTGTAATCCGCTACTTCGGCGGAATCGAATTGGGAACGAGCGGCCTGATCGTCGCATACCGGACAGCAGCAGCTGAAGCAATAGCAGCAGCCGAGATAGAGGAACGTACCGTTGATGAAGATATCACCGTTGCATTCGAATATCCTTACCTGAATGGTATCATGCGTATTGTCAAGGAAGATAATCCCGCGATCGTTTCCCAAAAGTTTGATATGGATTGCGAAATGACGCTCCGTATTCGGAAGGGGGATGCGGAAAGGTTGAAAGCACGCCTGCTCAAGGTCGAAAGTGCTTATCTGAAGGATTAATCATCATTTGATAAAATCCCAGAACCGATTTTTTAAATCAATTGTTGTATTACTATAATTCTAAACAAAAACAGTTCATTAATAATGAAGAAGATTCTTTTGTTTTCTTTTTTCCTGATGTTGGGATTGGTTGTTTCTCAGTTTCTTCCGGCGATGGTCGGTGAGAGTTATTTATCGGTAAAGACGGTATCCAATACGTTGCTATATGTCTGTCTTGCCTTTATCATGATCAATGTAGGGCGGGAGTTTGAAATGGATAAAACCCGTTGGCGGTCTTATACCGAGGACTATTTTATAGCAATGGCGACAGCCGCTTTCCCCTGGATATTAGTTGCTTTATATTATATGTTTGTCCTGCTGCCCGACATGTACTGGAGTAGTGGGGAGGCGTGGAAAGAAAACCTTCTGTTAAGCCGGTTCGCGGCACCGACGTCGGCGGGCATCCTCTTTACAATGCTTGCGGCAGCGGGGTTGAAATCTTCCTGGGTGTATAAGAAAGTGCAGGTATTGGCTATCTTCGACGACCTGGATACGATCTTGCTGATGATTCCTTTGCAGATCATGATGGTCGGACTGCGCTGGCAACTGGGTGTAATCATTCTGATTGTCATGGTGCTGCTGATTATCGGGTGGAAAAAGATGGGAAGCTATGACATGCGGCAGGATTGGAAAGCCATTCTTTTCTACGCCGTTGTCACCTGCGGGATTACGCAGGCGGTTTACCTGGCGTCCAAATACCTCTACGGAGAGGATGCGAGCATTCATATCGAGGTGTTATTACCCGCCTTTGTTTTAGGGATGGTGATGAGGCATAAGCATATCGATACGAAGATAGAGCACAATGTAGCAACCGCCGTTTCCTTCCTGTTCATGTTTCTGGTCGGGGTCAGCATGCCAGTCTTTTTCGGTGTCGACTTCGCGGCGCAGTCGGCCGAGGCGACGACGATAACAGGCGCCCAGCCGATGATGTCATGGCCGGTGATCATCCTGCATGTCGTGATCGTTTCGTTTCTGTCCAATATAGGAAAACTGTTTCCCCTGTTTTTTTACAGGGAGAGACGGAAGAGAGAACGTCTGGCCTTGTCAATCGGTATGTTTACGCGTGGAGAGGTTGGAGCCGGCATAATCTTTATTGCACTTGGTTATAATTTAGGAGGGCCGGCCTTGATGATTTCTGTGCTTACCATAGTGTTTAATTTAATTTTAACTGGTATATTTGTCGTGTGGGTAGAGAAACTGACCCGTAGTGCTTACGAACTGGAGCAAGCCGATAAGTAAGAGTTTGTTGTTAGGAAAAAACTTGAAGGAGGCGGTCAGCAAGCCGCTTCCTGTAACATATTAAATACCAATATGGATAGAACCATTAACGTTATCCTTAAACCATTACGTCGCTTTGCTACGCAAAAAGCGAACGCAAGTGTTTTGTTATTCATGGCTACGATCCTTGCCATGATATTTGCCAATTCTCCCTGGGCAGAGTCATATCATCATATCCTGTCGCACCCGATCGATCTGAAGATAGGTAATTTTACACCTTTCATGCATCATGGCGAACCGATGCCCATGCTGGCGTTTGTCAATGACGCCTTGATGGCCGTCTTCTTCTTTGTGATCGGGCTGGAAATCAAGCAGGAAATCCTGATTGGCGAGTTAAGTTCGGTGCGGAAAGCCCTGTTGCCAATTATTGCCGCTTGTGGAGGTATGATCGTCCCGGTCGTTTTCTATTTTATCGTGTGCAGTTCAGCTCCGGAGGTGAAGGGAGTCGCTATTCCGATGGCAACCGATATCGCGTTTGCGTTGGCCGTTTTAGGCTTGTTGGGTAAACGGGTACCGCTCAGTATGCGTATCTTCCTGACTGCCTTGGCTGTTGTAGATGATGTCGGCGGTATTATTATTATCGCTCTGTTTTATAGCGGCGATATCGCTTTTGAGCCGCTTCTGATCTCTCTTGCTTTGCTGGCCTTGTTATATGTAGGCGGAAAGATGCGGGTGAATAATATGTTCTTTTATTATGTAGTCGGGTTCTTTGTATGGATGCTGTTTCTCGAATCCGGTATTCATCCGACGATTGCCGGCGTGCTGGTTGCGTTTACCGTGCCCGCCCGTCCGGTTGTCAAGTTGGATGATTTTACCGGCGAAATGGCCGGCTATCTGAGTATGCTCGATTATACGGAGGTACGTCATTCCAGAAAAGCCGAAGTCCTTTCACCCACGCAGATACAGGTGCTCAATAATATCCATTCGTTGGCCGATAAAACGATCAGTCCGCTTCAAAGTATAGCAGATAAACTGCATCCGCTTGTCAACTACCTGATCTTGCCGCTCTTTGCTTTCGTCAATGCGGGCGTAACCTTTGGAGACATACAGATATCTTCTCTTCCCGGCGTACCGTTGGCAGTCTTTCTCGGCCTGTTTGCCGGGAAATCGTTGGGGATATTTCTGTTTACCTACCTTTTCATCCGGTTGGGTTTTGCGGCTATGCCGGCAGGAGCCAGTAAATCGAAATTGTTCGGTGTCTCGATGCTGGGAGGCATCGGTTTCACGGTGGCCCTCTTTATCGCGAATCTCTCTTTTGCCGGGATGTCCGGTGTGGGGCACGATTTGTTGAACCAGGCGAAGTTAGGCGTATTCGTCGGCTCGTTTATTTCCGGTTTGTGCGGCTATTTGATCTTAAAGAAAGTATTACCTAAAACAGAATAAGATGGACAGACGTAAATTTATTCAGACAGGTGTTGCCGGTGTAGCGGGCCTTTCTCTATCCCGTACCGGGTTAGCAAACATTCAGATGTCATTGCCTTCAGACGTATCGGTCGACAAGGTGAAGTTAGGAAAAACCGGATTGAAGGTCTCCCGCATCGCTATGGGAACCGGAACGAAAGGCTGGAACTTCCAATCCAACCAGACACGGGCGGGACAGGATCATTTCACCCGGATGGCCCGCCACGGTTACGAACGCGGCATCCGCTTCTTTGACATGGCCGATACTTACGGCTCCCAGCCCTTCGTCGGAAAAGCCATCGAAGGCCTGCCCCGCGAGAAACTCACACTGATGAGCAAGATGTGGACCTACGACGAAGGCTCGGATAAGATAGAACCTGTCCGCAAAACCCTCGACCGCATGCGCAAGGAAGCCAACACCGAGTATTTTGATATCCTCCTGATGCACTGCATGACAAAAGGCGATTGGGGCGAAACCCGCAAGTTCTATATGGATGGCTTCGCACAAGCCAAAGCAGACGGTATCGTGAAAGCTGTCGGCGTCTCCTGCCATAATTGGGACGCGATGGTAGAAGCCGTCAACAACCCCTGGTGTGACGTGATCCTCGCCCGTCTAAATCCCTTTGCAAGCCATATGGACGGCAGCCAGGAAGACGTCAACAGGCTCCTCGGCCGTGCCCGCGAGAAGGGCAAAGGTATCATCGGCATGAAAATCTTCGGCGAAGGTCAGCACGTAGCTGACGATGAGCGCGAGCAATCCCTCCGTTATGCCATCACCGAAAGTAATCTCCACTGCATGACCCTCGGCATGGAATCCATCGCCCAGATGGATGACGCCATCGAGCGGGTGATGCGGCTTGCCAGGCAATAGGGCCTACCGCACTGCATGCCGTACCTTGTGCCGCAACTGGTAATCCGCCGTCAACAGGATAAAGATGAGCAGTTCGGCGCAGGGAACAGCCAGCCACAACCCCTTTTCGCCTAACAGGTGAGGAAGGACAAGGAAGCACGCTGTCATCCCTACAATCCCCCTCAACGTCATAAAGAACATCGCCTTTCGAGCCAGCTCGATGCTTTGGTAATACCCGATCCAGACGATGTTCAGGGCAAAGCAGACAAACCCCGCAGCAAAGTAGGGGATTCCCTCCGTCGCGATCCCATACGCCCTGCAACCGGGTTCCAGAAACATCGCCACGATATACGGGCATAAAACATACATCACTGCAAATGCTAATAGCCCCGACACGAAAGCCGTCTTCAACGACAGCCGGAAGGTCGTGTGCACCCGTGCTGCGTCGCCGGTCCCGTAGTTGTAGCTGATGATCGGCTGTGCGGACTGCGCGATCGCGTTGGCGATCATAAAGACGATCGGCAGGCAATAGCAGGCCACGCTATAGGCTGCCACCCCGTCTTCGTGGAGCACGCGGATGAAAGCATAATTTCCGACCAGCATCATGCAGGCGATCGCCAACTCGCCCAACATGGCCGAAGCCCCCAACCGGATCATATAGCCCGTATTCCGGCAGATCAGCCGCAGGCTTTTCATACTCATTTTGAGCTTATATAGATGTAATGTCCTGGAGTATCCCAAAAGATAGACCAACACCATCATTCCCCCGGCCACCTGTGCCAGTGCAGTCGCTAATGCTGCACCCATCAGCCCCATTTGCATCGGAAAGACGAACACATAATCGAGTACGACATTCAACAGCGCCGGAATGACGTTGCACAACATCGCGAACTTAGGCGAGCCGTCCAACCGGATGATAAACATCCCGATATTTGCCAGCATGCTGAAGATAAAGAATGGCACGATCCAATCCATATACTCCAACACAAGCGGAAGCAACTGCCCGGAACTGCCTAACAGGTAAGCCGTTTGTTTATTAAAGATAAAAATTAGCGTCATCGACACCACCATCAACAGGAGCGACACCAAAAGCGCCTGCGTAATATTAATATTAGCCGCCTTCACCCTTCCTTGCGACAGATGTACCGATGCCACGACCGACGCGCCGACGCCAAAGAGCAGCCCGACTCCCGTCGTCACCATAAAAAGCGGCGCGACAATGTTTACCGCCGCCAACGCATCGCTGCCGACACCACGCCCGACGAATATACCGTCCGCAATAGTGATACACGCCATGCAAACCATTCCTAATAAAGTCGGGAAAAAGATCTTCCGGAACAACACCGGAATATCCATACTGCCAAAGTCAATGCGATCTCTCTGCATAAATCTCTCTTTTTAATATCGGGAGGCAAAAGTAGTCTTTTATAGCGAATGAAAAATTACCATTTGGTAATAAATCGCCGAATAATCTTCATATAAAATAGCTATATTCGCAAAAAAACTGTTTCTTAAGTATGTAACCGTTAAAATTCAGGAAATATGGCAAAGTATCTGTATTATGTTTATGCCTGCTGCCTTTTACTATTAGTCGGCGGATGTAAGGAAACAAGGAGCGGGGAAGGCGAAGAGCTGCCCTTCAGCCCGTATGTGGAGGCCTTCACCTCCGGAACAATCTCCAGGTACACGCCCGTCTACCTGATCTTCAACCAGACAATACCCGCTGACCGCATCAAGCCGGATCACCTTCGCAAGCTGATCCGCATCAAGCCCGAGACGGCCGGAGAATTCACCTTCGAGAATAACCGGACAATCGTCTTCAAACCCGCCAAAGGCTTCGAGCGTGACACCCGCTACGAGGTCAGCGCCGACCTCTCCGAATGGTTCGACACCGAGGGCAAAGACGAACATTTCACCTTCGACTTCGCCACCCTGCCGCTCGCCCTGCGCGGCAACCTCCAATCCTTCGATATTAATGGGAAGAATGAGAACGGCTACGACCTCGTCTGCACCCTTTTCACCCCCGATAAGGAAGCGCCCGAAACTGTAGAGCCGCTCGTCCGCTTCTCGGAGAAAGCCGATGCCGTCTGGCAGCATAGCCCGGACGGGAAGAAGCACCAGGTTTCCATCGCCAACCTCCAGGCAGGGGCGGAGAGGGCACGCGCCTTCACCCTCTCAGTCGCGCCGAACAAGCTGAAGGTGCCCGAAGGCGAACTCCTCTCGGTCGACATCCCCGCGATGAACGATTTCAATGTCTATGATGTACAATATATTCAGGAACCCGAACGCTACATCGAAGTCACCTTCACGAAGCTCCTCGACGCCGCGCAGAATATGCAAGGCCTCGCCTGGATTGACAAAAATAAGTCAGACGCCGTCAACGTAGACGGCAATAAGCTCCGTCTCTATCCCGACGCCGGCACCAAAGGCGCCCTGAATGTCCATCTGAGTAAAAATATACGCAGCAAGAACGGCCTGACCCTTCCCGAAAGCATCGTCCGCCAGATCGAAGTCAACCAATTGCAGCCCGACGTCCGCTTTATCGGCGACGGCGTGATCATCCCCCAGTCCACGCAGCTCAGCGTCCCCTTCCAGGCCGTCTACCTGCGCGGCGTGGTCGTACGCGTCATCAAGATACTCGAACAGAACATCGGGCAGTTCCTCCAGGTGAACAACCTCGACGGTACGGGCGACCTTATGCGCATCGGCCGTCTTGTCGCCCGCAAAACGATCTTCCTCGACGACGATCCGACACACGACCTCACCGAATGGAACACCTACGCCCTCGACCTGAAATCGCTGATTGACCCCGAGCCGGGTGCCATCTACCGCATCGAGCTGTCGTTCAACCGCGACCTCTCCGCCTGGCCCTGTCCGGACCTCGTCAAGACAAGCAAGGAGCAACTCCTTGCCGAAGACGAAATCAAATTCAAGGAAGAGAGTAGCCGTTTCGACGAAGGCGGTTACTACTATTACAACGGCGACTTCAACTGGTCAGACTATAACTACTCGGAGCGTAATGATCCCTGCTCGAACAGCTACTATTCCAACACGACGACCGGAAAGAACGTCCTCGCCACCAACCTCGGCCTGATGGCGATGAGCGGCGAAGACAACACGATGACCGTCCTCGTCCACAACCTCCTCAGCACCCATCCCGAACACGGCGTGAAAGTCACCGCCTGCAACTACCAGCACCAGGAGCTTGCCACAGGCACGACGGACGACAAGGGACAAGTCGTCCTGCCCCTTGCGACAGGCAAACCCTTCTACCTCGTCGCCTCGCTCGGCGCGCAACGCTCGTATCTCCGCGTGGACGGTGGTTCGGCGCTATCGTTAAGCTCATTCGACGTCTCCGGCGAAGTCGTCCAGAAAGGCATCAAAGGATTCATCTACGGCGACCGCGGCGTCTGGCGTCCGGGCGACACGCTCCACCTCAGCTTTATGCTGAACGACCGTACCCGGAAGCTCCCCGCGGGCCATCCCGTTATCATGGAACTCTATAATCCCCTCGGCCAGCTCTACCTCCGGCAGACGCAGACGAAAGGAGTCTCCGGCCTCTACACCTTCGATATGCCGACCGAGGCCGATGCCCCGACAGGCGCCTGGAACATCAACGTGAGTGTCGGCGGCGTCACCTTCACCAAGCGCCTGCGCATCGAGACGATCAAGCCGAACCGCCTGAAGATCTCCCTCACGATGCCCAAAAAAAATTTGCTCCGCGGTAAGCCCTTCGATGCCGGTATGCACGTCGAATGGCTGCAAGGCGCCACTGCCCGCAACCTCAAATATGATATCCAGGGAACCTTTATCTCGACCCCGACTACCTTCACAGGCTATAAGAACTTCACGTTCGACGATCCCTCGAAAGTCTTCAACAGCAAAGAAAGCAAACTCATCTCCGGCGTGACCGACGCCGCGGGCAACGCCACCATTACCGCCCGCTTCGAGATCGGCGCCTCGGCCCCCGGCATGCTGCTGGCCAACTTCGTGACCCGCGTCTATGAAGAATCCGGCGATTTCAGCATCGACGCCGACCGGGCGCTCTATTCGCCCTATGCGCGCTACGCCGGCATCCGTTCGCCCCAGCAGGATAAGGAGCAGTTGAACACCGGAACGGACTACACCTACACCGCAGCCTCGGTCGACTACACCGGCCAGGCAGCCGCCAACACCGAACTCGAGGTGAAGGTCTACAAAGTCTACTGGTATTGGTGGTGGAGCTCAGACAACAGCCAGTTGGCCAATTACGTCTCCGATTCCTACAACAAACCCGTCAAAACCTTCTCCATCCGGACAGGCGCCGACGGAACCGCCAACTTCCGCCTCTCCTTCGCCGACAACGAATGGGGCACCTACTTCATCTCGGTGAAAGACCCCGAAAGCAAACACTCCACAGGCGTGATGAGCTACTTCGACTGGCCCTACGGCGAAGGGCGGCGCGATGCCGACGGCTCTTCATCCGCCACGATGTTAAGTTTCAAGACCGACAAAGATACCTACGCGCCGGGTGAGAAGATGACCGTCACCTTCCCATCCGCGAAAGGCAGCCGCGCCATCGTCAGCATCGAGAACGGTACAAGACTGCTCTCCATCAGCGAACACGACTGCACGGAAGGGCAGACCACCCTCCACCTCGCCGTCACGGAGGAGATGCAGCCCAACGCGTACCTATATATAACACTCCTCCAGCCGCACGGCGTGACGAAAAACGACCTGCCGATCCGCATGTACGGCGTCGTCCCCTTCACCGTGACATCCCCCGGCAGCCACCTCGCGCCCGTCATCCGGACAGCGGATGAGATCAAGCCCGAGGCCCCCTACACCGTCACCGTCTTGGAGAAGAACGGACGTCCGATGGCCTATACTTTAGCTATCGTCGACGAAGGGCTGCTCGACCTCACCCACTTCCGCACGCCCGACCCCTGGAAGGCATTCAACGCGCGCGAGGCATTGGGCGTCAGCACCTGGGATCTCTATAACTACGTTGTCGGCGCATACGGTGGACGTATCGAGCAACTGTTCAGCATCGGCGGTGACGACGCGCTCAACAAAGGCCCGAAGGCAATCGTCAACCGCTTCAAGCCAGTCGTGCAGTTTGCCGGCCCGTTCTCCCTCGGAAAAGGGGAGAAGCGGCAGCACACGTTCCGAATGCCCAACTACAACGGCCGTGTCCGTATGATGGTCGTTGCCGGTGATGGCGAGGCATACGGAAACGCCGAGAAGAGCGTCATGGTGCGCAAGCCCGTGATGCTGCTCGGCACCCTTCCGCGCGTGATCGGCGTGGGAGAGGAGATGGCCGTTCCCGCCACTGTCTTCGCCACGGAGAAAGGCGTCGGCGATGTCCGCATCACCATCTCATGCAGCGACAATATGGAGGTTGTCGGCGAAGCTGCCTGCACGCTGAACTTCGCGGAGACGGGCGACAAGCTAGCGCAGTTCCGCATCCGCGTGAAAGACCATCCAGGAGCCGGACGGGTGACGATCACCGCCACCGGCAAGGGCGAGGAATCGGTCTACGAGACAGACCTCGAGATCCGCAGCGTCCGTCGTCCGCAGGTCAAAGTGACCCCCGTCACGCTCGAAGCCGGAAAATCATGGAAAGGAACCCTCACGATGCCGGGCACGGCAGGGACGAATAGCCTCACGCTCGAGATATCGGACGTGCAGCCGGTCAATCTATCATCACGCCTCGGTTATCTGTTGGGATATCCACATGGATGTGTGGAGCAGATCACGTCGAAGGGATTCCCGCAATTATATTTACGGGAATTTTGTGAAAATGATGGGAAAGAGGGCGGTTCGCGAATCGCCCCTACGGGGACAACTACCTATGATTTGGCATCGACTGAAGATTCTGTAAAAGAAGTCATCCGCCGCCTGCGTTCCTACCAGACGGTAGACGGCGCCTTCTCCTACTGGCCCGGCGGGACAAGCAGCAACGCCTGGGGAACGGTCTACGCTACGCATTTCCTGACCGAAGCTGCCGCAAAGGGCTACCTCGTGCCCGATGCCATGCGACGCAGCGTCGTCGGCAACCTCGTGCGCACGGCCCGCGGCTGGAAACCGGTCACATCCTATTACGAACGCTCCGAAGAAATGACGCAGGCCTACCGCCTCTACGTCCTTGCCCTCGCCGGATCGGCCGAAGTGGGAGCGATGAACCGCTTGAAGGAGAGCAAGACGCTTCAGCCCATGAGCCGCTGGCTGTTGGCCTCCGCCTACGCCCTTGCCGGACGGGCGGATGTCGCGCGCGAGCTGACCGCCAAGACAACGGAACTGACGACCGCCTACACCGAGTACGACCAGACTTTCGGCAGCGACCTCCGCGACCGCTCCATCCGCCTAATGACGCTCTGCCTGATCGGCGAAAGCGCCCCTGCCACCCGCCTGGCCGATGAAATCTCGAAGACGCTCGCCTCCGACGACTGGCTCAGTACGCAGGAGACGGCCTTCAGCCTCATCGCCCTCTCCGGCTATATGAAGCGCTACAAGACGGCCGCCTCGATGGACTTCTCCTACACCTCCGCCGGCAAGACGGAGAACGTCTCCACGACAAAGAACATCTGGACGAAGACCCTGCTCGACAAGGCCGCCACTTCCGCCTCCTTAGAGATCCGGAACACTGGCAAGTCCACGCTCTTCGCCCGCCTCATCACCGAAGGCATCCCCGCCGAAGGCCGTGAAGAGGCCTACGCGAACGGCCTCTCCCTCGCCGTCAGCTATACAGACCCGGCAGGCCGTCCTGTCGACGCCTCCGCCTTGCCGCAGGGCACGAACTTTACGGCCGTCGTCACCATTCGCAACCCCTCGTCACATGGCGTGAACAACCTGGTGCTCACCGAAGTCTTTCCCGCCGGATGGGAAATCCTCAACACACACTTCCTGAGTGACGGTGCGGCAGACGCGAAAACGCCCGCCATCAGCTACCAGGACATCCGCGACGACCGTGCCTACAGCTACATCGACCACCTCCCGGCCGGACGGCAGGTGACGGTAAAAATCAACCTCTGTGCCGTCTACCCCGGCCGCTTCTACCTGCCGCCGATCTACGTCGAAGCGATGTATGACCATCTGATCCGGGCCAATACGGAAGGGAAGATGGTGACGGTATCTTCGTCCTACGGAGACAATACAAAATAGTCCGGGATTTATCAAAACTGCCCCATTCCCGCGCTTGACATGGGATCGTATTAGAACAGGCCCTATAAATATCTATTTATAAGGCCTGTTCTTTTATATGGAGATATGTCAAAAGCTATCTCTTTCCCCTCTTGAGAGGGGATTAAGGGGTGTGTCAAGCGTAAACATATTGATTATCAACTTGTATGTATTTAACACACCCCCTTCCCCCTCTCAAGAGGGGAATGAGAATGACTTTTGATACACTTCTATAAGACTGTATAAAAAGGAATATTTGCATACATGTCCGGAAAATGTGGACTTCCAGATGATTTTATTTAATAAAAACTTGTTTATATAAACTTATATCATACCTTTGCCACAGATACGTTTGTTATAGGGTAAAAATAGTTCTTTATCATGAAAAACATGTTCGCTGATATAAAAAGTTTGTATGTAGTACCACAAAACATGTTTGTTGATACAAAAAGTTCATTTGAAGTACCACAAAAGAGGTTTGTTGATACAAAAAGTTCGTTTGAAGTACCACAAAAGAGGTTTGCTGATACAAAAAGTTCGTTTGAAGTACCACAAAACAGGTTTGTTGATACAAAAAGTTCATTTGAAGTATCACAAAACATGTTTGCTGATACAAAAAGTTTGTATGTACTACTACAAAACACGTTTTATAATAGAAATATTTTATTTGTAGTATGGTTAAATGTTTTTATTTGAGAAAAAATAATTTCTAACAAAAATCTATTAATTAAATTTTAATGCTATGGCACAAATCCAGAATTTTCCAAAATCGCAACTTAAACTAAGTGAAGCTTTAGCTTTAGGTCAGGCTATTATTCAACAAATCTTATCTGCTAATACAGATGTGACAAAATTTGAAACACAATTCAATCCTTTTAATGAAGCTGTAAGTGAATTAGAATACAGTATCTTTAAAATCACAAAAAGTATGTGGACGGATTCTATGAAAAAAACAGGTAAGGCACGTAGCAATCTGCGTTCAAGTATTTTCACACGGATACGCGCTCACGATCTTGAGTTGGATGGCGAATTTAAAGTGGCAGCTACTGTTTTAATGCCATTGGTCGAACGATATAAAAAAATATATCTACGTTCTTTCGATGACCAAACCGGGGCTTACTATAAACTGATCGAGGAATCCCGCTCGGAAACATTTAAAAAATCTGTCGAGTTGCTTAAGTTGGATGAATTATTTACAAAACTACAAACAGCTAATAATGAATGTGCCCAGTGCTCATCCAAAAGAGCTACTGAAGCAGGCGAAAGGAATATGCCGCTTAAGACACCTGTAGCGCGTAAACTATTCAACTCTACTTACGAAGCACTTGTTTTTCGTCTGAATTCATTGGCTGAGATCGAAGGAGACAAAGATTATATCAAACTGTTTGCCTGGTGGAACGAAACAATCGATAAATATCGTGTTACGATGAGCCTTCGTTACGGCAAGGGCAAAGGCGGCAAGACTGCAAGCGGAAGCATGAGCAAACATGATCCGAATACAGGCGGCAATAAACAGGAAGAAGAACGCCCTGGCGAACTTTAATATAAATTTCTATTATAATATATACCGGTCAAATGATAGTTGAAACGATCTCCGCGTTTATCCTCTCCAAATCCAATACATCTATTTTATCGAACGCGTTGATTGTGTCACTGTCTATATCCAGGATGGCAATAACCTTGCCATCCCGGATAACCGGTACTACTATCTCTGACCGGGAGGCGGAGTTGCAGGCGATGTGGCCGGGAAACTTATCGACATCCGGAACGACGATCGTGCGGGCCTCTTTCCATGCCGTGCCACATACACCTTTGCCATAGCGGATGCGCGTGCAGGCCAGCGGGCCCTGGAAAGGTCCCAATACTAACGTGTCTTCCTCCACCCTGTAGAAACCGACCCAGAAGAAGCCGAATGTCTGCCGGAGAGCGGCGGCGATGTTTGCCATATTTGCCACTGCGTCGGGTTCGCCGGCTGTCAATGCTTTCAGTTGGGGGATAAGCGTTTCATATCGCTCTGCTTTGCTTCCGTCGTTGATTACTAAATTTTCTGCCATAATTTTTATACTTTATAAGGTGACAAAAGTAACCTTTTTTTCTAAATCTCCGTACCTTTGCAGCATGACTAAACAGAATTCACCATTAGTGCTCGGTACCGAGCCGATCAGCAAGTTGCTGACGCAATACGCCATTCCTGCCATTATTGCCATGACGGCTTCTTCGCTCTATAACATGGCCGACAGTATTTTTATCGGGCATGGTGTCGGGGCGTTGGCGATCTCCGGACTTGCGCTGACCTTTCCATTGATGAACTTAGCTGCCGCCTTCGGCTCGCTGGTCGGGGTAGGGGCTTCGACATTAGTGTCGGTGAAGTTGGGGCAGAAGGATTACGAAGGGGCAAACCAAGTATTGGGTAACGTATTGATACTGAATGTGGTATTAGGGCTTGCCTTTACATTGGCTTTCATGATGTTTCTCGATCCGATCCTCTATTTCTTCGGGGCGAGCGAGAATACGATCGGGTATGCGCGCGATTATATGAAAGTGATCCTGATGGGCAATGTGGTGACGCACATGTATCTGGGGCTGAACTCTGTCCTGCGCTCGTCCGGTTTCCCGAAGATGGCGATGTATGCGACACTGGCATCGGTGGTGATCAACTGTGTGCTGAATCCGCTCTTTATCTTCGGCTTCGGCTGGGGGATCAAGGGGTCAGCATGGGCAACGGTCATCTCGCAGGTCATTTCGCTGACGGGACAGTTGATCCATTTCTCCCGGCCATCGCAACTCCTGCATTTTAAGAAGAGCATCTTCCATTTGAAAAGAGAGATCGTGAAGGGTATCCTCTACATCGGGATGTCGCCTTTCTTGATGAACCTTTGTGCCTGCCTGATCGTGATCCTGATCAACCGAGGCCTGAAGGAGCACGGGGGCGACATGGCGATCGGGGCGTACGGGATCGTGAACCGGATCATCTTCCTCTTCATCATGATCATCATGGGCTTTAACCAGGGGATGCAGCCGATTGCGGGATACAACTTCGGCGCCCGCCTCTATCCACGTGTGACGGAGGTGACGAAGCTAACGATGAAATGGGCCATCGGGGTGGCAACGACGGGGTTCCTGCTTTGCCAGCTATTCCCTTCGATGATCGTCCGCCTGTTTACGACTGATCCAGAGTTGATTGCGGCGGCTGTCTCCGGCCTGCACATCGTCTTTGCCGTCTTTCCGATTGTCGGTTTCCAGATGGTGGCGACAAACTTTTTTCTCTCTATCGGGATGTCTAAGAAGGCGATCTTCCTTTCCCTGACACGCCAGTTGCTCTTCCTCGTCCCCTGCCTCCTGATCCTTCCTCCCTGGCTTGGAACGCTTGGCGTCTGGATCAGTATCCCGATCGCCGATGCTACCGCCACCGCCGTAACTGCTATTGTTTTAATAAAGCAGTTCAAGAAGTTTCATGCTAAATAAAAAATGTATATCTTTGTCTTAATACCAAATATGTAGATCAATATGGACAATAAAATCATACTCACCATCGGCCGGCAGTTTGGCAGTGGTGGCCGCGAGATAGGGCAGAAGTTGGCGAAGGTGCTGGGCATTGCCTATTATGACAAGCAACTGATGGCGATCGCAGCCAAAGAGAGCGGGCTCAGTGAAGAGTTTTTTGAGAAGGCTGACGAACGGGCGTCCAGCGGGTTAGCATACGCTTTTACGATGGGCTATTCGTATATGGGGCTGTTTCCTCCGTATGCCGATGTGTTGTCCAACGACCGTCTGTTCCTCTATCAGAGCGATGCGATCCGGAATCTGGCAGAGAAGGGTTCATGCATAATCGTGGGACGGTGTGCCGATTATATCTTGCGCGACGATCCGGATTGCCTGAGTTTCTTTATCCATAACAACAAGGAAAACCGGATTCAGCGGATTATCGAAAACCAGCACGTAACAGTGGAGCAGGCGGAGGAGTTGATGACGAAAACCGACAAATCGCGTGCCGCCTACTATAACTATTATACGAATAAAGAGTGGGGGGTGGCCTCGAGCTATAACTTCTCGATCGATGTCTCTGTATTGGGAGTGGACGAAACCGTCGAGTTTATCAAAAGTTTTGTAGAGCGGAAAATGAATAAACGCCCGCCGCATTTCGGATAATTTATTATCTTTGCAACCGACTTATCATAGGGGTGCCTTACTATCAGGCTGAGATTATACCCATAGAACCTGCCCGGGTAATGCCGTGAAGGGAAAAGGTAGAATTACTGAATAAAGGGGAGCGTTACCTCTATGTGCTTCCCGATGTTTAAACTCTAATTATTATTTTGTATGGAACAGATTGTTTCAACAGGAATTATCGACTCTTACTTTGCGAAGTTGAAGAGTAATTTATCTATCGATGTCGCTATTGTTGGCGGCGGTCCTTCCGGTATTGTTGCCGCTTATTATTTGGCTAAGGCCAGAAAGAAGGTTGCTTTGTTCGACCGCAAGCTGGCTCCCGGCGGAGGTATGTGGGGCGGCGCCATGATGTTTAACGACATCGTCGTGCAGGAAGAAGCCATGCCAATCGTGCAGGAGTTGGGCGTGAGCTATAAGGATGCCGGCAACGGTACTTATATTATGGACTCCGTACACACCACTTCTGCTTTGATCTATAACGCAACGAAGGCCGGTGCGACTATTTTCAACTGCTATTCCGTAGAAGACGTCGTGTTCCATAACGATGCCGTAGCCGGCGTGGTTGTGAACTGGGCTCCGGTCATCCGCGAAGGGATGCATGTGGACCCGCTGACGATCATGGCGAAGGCTGTTCTGGAAGGAACCGGCCACGACTGCGAAATTGCCCGCGTGGTTGCCCGTAAGAACGACATCCGGCTGAACACTCCGACCGGCGGTGTGATCGGTGAGCGTTCATTGAATGTCGAACTGGGCGAAGCGACGACTGTCGAGAACACAAAGGAGATCTATCCGGGATTGTTCGTTTCCGGTATGGCTGCCAATGGTGTCAGCGGCAGTTTCCGCATGGGACCGATCTTCGGCGGTATGCTGATGAGCGGCAAGAAAGCGGCTGAACTAATTTGTGCCAAGTTGGACAAATAGAAAATAGAAATGGAGCCCGGGGCAGCGTATCGATCCTTTGTGAGGAATCAATACGCTGCTTCGTGTACCCCTTTTATCGCACGGCCGCTCGGATCGTTCTTATTTTGGAAGGCGGCATCCCAGGCGAGGGCTTCGGCGGTGGAGCAGGCAACGCTCGGTACGCTCGGCACGCTGCGGGCGGCGCTTTCACTGGGGAAATGCTCTTCGAAGATCGTGCGGTAGTAATATTCCTCCTTATTCTGCGGCGGGTTGATGGGGAAACGTTTGACGGCGTTTGCCATTTCTTCGTCGCTGACGGCTTCGGAGGTGATCTTCTTCAGCGTGTCGATCCAGTTGTAGCCAACGCCGTCGGAGAACTGTTCCTTCTGTCGCCAGGCGATTTCCGGGGGAAGCATATCGGCAAAGGCTTCGCGGAGGATCTTCTTTTCGATCACACTACCCGGACACATCTTGGCTTCCGGATTGAGGCGCATGGCGACATCCAGGAACTCTTTGTCCAGGAAAGGAACACGGCCTTCCACTCCCCATGCACACAAGCTCTTGTTGGCCCGTAGACAATCATACATATAGAGTTTGCTTAGCTTGCGGACGGTTTCTTCGTGGAAGGTCCTGGCATCCGGAGCCTTGTGGAAATAGAGGTAACCGCCGAAGACTTCGTCGGCCCCTTCACCGCTCAATACCATTTTGATACCCATCGACTTAATGACACGCGAGATCAGGTACATCGGCGTAGAGGCGCGGACGGTTGTCACGTCGTAGGTCTCAATATAGTAGATCACGTCGCGGATCGCGTCGAGCCCTTCTTCGATCGTATAGTTTATCTCGTGGTGGACAGTGCCGATATAATCAGCCACTTTCTTGGCTGCCACCAGATCAGGCGCTCCTTTGAGACCGATAGCGAAGGAGTGCAGTTGAGGCCACCACGCATCTGCTTTCCCTCCGGTCTCGATGCGTTTGGCTGCATATTTTTTGGCTATAGCCGAGGTGATGGACGAATCTAATCCGCCGGAAAGGAGGACGCCGTAGGGGACGTCGCTCATCAGTTGTCGCTGTACGGCGGCTTCGAGGGCATCGTGCAACTCCTGTACGCTGGCGGGGTTGTCCTTGACGTTATCATATTCCAGCCAGTCGCGGACATACCAGCGGGTGAAGTCTTTGTCGCGGCTGTAGAAGTAATGTCCCGGAGGAAACTGGTCATATGTCGTGGCGAATCCTTCGAGTCCTTTCAGTTCGGAGGAGACGAGCAGATGCCCTTCATCGTCGTGGCCGATATATAGGGGGATGACGCCGATCGGGTCGCGGGCGATCAGGTAGCAGTCGTTCTCTTCGTCGTAGAGGGCGAAGCCGAAGATGCCGCTCAGCATTTCCACGCACTTCACACCGTGCTTGCGGTAGAGGGCGAGGATCACTTCGCAGTCGCTTCCCGTCTGGAATTCATATTCGTCTTTCAGTTGTTCGCGGAGTTCGCGATGGTTATATATCTCGCCGTTTACGGTCAGGATCAGTTTGCCGTCTTTGCTTTTCAGCGGCTGTCCGCCGGATGCGGGATCGACGATCGACAGACGTTCGTGGGCAAGGATTGCGGTCCGGCCCTGATAGATACCGCTCCAGTCTGGACCGCGATGACGGATGCGTTTACTCATTTTCAGGGCTTGCTGGCGGAGCTGGTCGGCGCCGCTGCGGATATTGAAGATTGCTGTAATGCCACACATGGTAATTGAAAATTGATAATTGAAAATTGAAAATTATTTGTCTCTTAAATAGGTGTCGATTGCTTTTGCGGCTTGACGGCCGGAGGCCATGGCGCGGACGACGAGGCTGGCGCCGCTGATGGCGTCGCCACAGGCGAAGATGTTCGTACCGGAAACCTGATTCGTTACGGGGTCGACGGCGATGTTCTTGCGGCTGTCGACGGCGAGGGAGAGTTCCTTCACAAGCCCTTCCTGTTCGGGGTGGACGAAGCCCATGGCGAGGAAGACCAGGTCGGCTTCGATTACCTCTGTACGGCCGGTCTTGTGCATTTCCGGGCGGCCACCGTCCTTGGCCGGCAGCCATTCCACCTCTTCCACCTCCACACCTTTCAGGATGTTCTTGTCGCCAATGAAGCGGACGGAGGCGAGGTTCCAACGACGCGTGCAACCCTCTTCGTGGCTGCTGCTTGTCTTTAGCACCTGCGGATATAGGGGCCAGGGCGTCGCCGGATTGTGTCCGACGGGCGGTTGGGGCATGATTTCGATCTGTGTTACACTGGCCGCACCGTGACGGTTGGCTGTCCCGACACAGTCACTACCCGTGTCGCCGCCTCCGATCACGAGGATTTTCTTGCCTTTGCAATTGATGACGCTCTTCGGCGGGATCGCGATGCCTTCTAACAGGCGGTTCTGCTGCGCCAACAGTTCGAGGGCGAAATGAACGCCCTTCAGGTTACGTCCTTCGATCGGCAGGTCACGGGGCACTTCGGCTCCGATGGCGACGCAGACGGCATCGAACGTCGCGGCTATCTCTTTGGCCGACACTTCACTGCCGACCAGCGTATTGACTTTGAAGACGACCCCTTCCTCTTCCATCAGGCGGATGCGGCGGTCAATGATATTCTTCCCTAATTTGAAGTTCGGAATACCGAAGCGGAGCAGGCCGCCCGGCAGCTCGTATTTCTCGAAGACCGTCACTTCGTAGCCACGGCGGTTCAACTGGTTGGCAGCCGCCAGTCCGGCAGGGCCACTGCCGATCACGGCCACCCGCTTGCCGTTGCGGACGGGCTGTGCGGGGCGGATGAATCCTTCGCGGAAAGCTACTTCCACGATAGCGGCTTCGTTCTCGCGGATCGTGACAGGCTCGTCGCAGGAGAGTTTCAGCACGCAGCTTTTCTCGCAAAGGGCGGGGCAGATGCGTCCGGTAAACTCGGGGAAGTCGCACGTCTGTTCGAGCACGCGGTAGGCTTCGCGCCATTTTCCCCTGTACAGCAGGTCTTGCCACTCCGGCTGCTTGTTGCCTAACGGGCAGGCCCAGTGGCAGAAAGGTACGCCGCAATCCATGCAGCGCGAGGCCTGTGTGCGGCGGTCGCTGCTGTTCAGCGTTTGTTCTACTTCGCTATAATCATCGATGCGTTCGTGAACGGGACGATAGCCGGCTTCTTGCCGGTGTATGGTGAGGAATGCTTTTGGATTTCCCATTGTTGTTGTCTTTTTATATGAATTATCTTATCTATATTTATCCCCCTTTTCATTGCATGTCAATAATCGCGCTGCATCTCTTCGATCTTCTGTTGCAGCTTCTTCATCTGTTCCTCCTGCAATACTTTCTTGTATTCGATCGGGACGACCTGGATGAATTCATCGACATATTTATCCCAGTTATCCAGCATCTTGCCTGCCAGGTGGCTGCCTGTGAAGTGATAATGCTTGCGGATCAGTTCGTGCAATTCCTTGCGTGTGGTACTGTCTTCGATCAACGAGAGTTCGACCATCTCCATGTTACAGTAATAGTCGAAGTCGCCCTTCCGGTTCCAGACGTAGGCCACACCGCCACTCATACCGGCAGCAAAGTTGCGTCCCGTTTCGCCGAGTACGACCACGCGGCCGCCCGTCATATATTCGCAACAGTGGTCGCCGACTCCTTCGACGACAGCAATCGCGCCGGAGTTACGCACGCAGAAGCGTTCGCCCACGCATCCGTTGATATAGACTTCGCCGCTCGTCGCCCCGTACATTCCGGTGTTTCCGGCGATCGTATTGTTCTCGGCTATAAAAGTCGAACGGACCGGAGGCATCACACTGATACGTCCCCCGCTCAAGCCTTTGCCTAAGTAGTCGTTCGCTTCTCCTTCGAGGCGGAAGTTGACACCGTGCGCAAGGAAGGCACCGAAGCTCTGTCCGGCTGATCCTTTGAACTTAATGTTGAGCGTATGTTCCGGAAGTCCGGCGTTTCCATAGCGTTTGGCTATTTCGCCGGAGAGCATGGCGCCTACCGAGCGGTCGGTGTTGGCGATGGCATAATCCAGGGAGATCTCGTGTTGATGCTCGATGGCTGGCATGGCGTGCCGGATGATGTCGCGGTCCTTCACGTTGTCGATCAGGTGTACCTGCGCCGTCGTGTGGCGGATCGCGTTCGCGGCGGCTTGCTGCGGCATATAGAGCAGTTTCGAGAAGTCCAACAGTGCGTATTTACCGGACGCAGACGACACAGATGACGCAGACGGACGCAGATTATTATTTGAAGACAAAAAGTCTGCGTTCGTCTGTGTGCTCTGCGGAGTCTGCGTCCCTTTTCTCTCAAGCAAGTCTGTGCGCCCGATGATGTCGTCGAGCTTCGTGAAGCCCATTTCGGCTAGGTATTCCCGGACCTCTTCGGCGAGGAAGGTGAAGAAGTTCACGAGGTATTCATAACGACCGTGGAAACGTTTGCGCAGTTCCTCGTTTTGCGTGGCGACGCCTACCGGACAGGTGTTCATGTGGCATTTGCGCATCATGACGCAACCCAGTACGATCAGGGCGGAGGTGGCGAAGCCGTATTCTTCGGCTCCGAGCATGGCCATGAGGACGATGTCGCGGCCTGTCTTCAACTGTCCGTCGGTTTGCAGGCGGACCTGTCCGCGGAGGTTGTTGATGACAAGCGTCTGCTGTGTCTCGCTCAGTCCCAATTCGGGCGGCAGTCCGGCATAGCGGATCGAACTCATGGGTGATGCCCCCGTTCCGCCTTCCGCACCGGAGATGATGATGCGATCTGCCTTTGCCTTTGCCACACCGGCGGCGATCGTGCCGACACCGCTTTCGGATACCAGCTTGACGCTTATCTCGGCATGCGGGTTGACGTTCTTCAGGTCGAAGATGAGTTGTGCCAGGTCCTCGATCGAGTAGATATCATGATGGGGAGGAGGCGAGATCAGGGAGATGCCCGGAATGGAGTGGCGCGTCTTTGCGATGACGTCGTTCACCTTGAAGCCCGGCAGCTGTCCGCCTTCACCCGGCTTGGCGCCCTGGGCGACCTTGATCTGTATTTCGTCGGCATTCACCAGGTATTCGGCTGTCACGCCAAAACGTCCCGAAGCTACCTGCTTGATGGCGGAACGGAGTGAGAGGCCGTCTTCGCGGGGGGCGAAGCGGGCGGAGTCTTCACCACCTTCCCCGGTATTGCTGCGACCGTGTATCTTATTCATCGCCATTGCCATCGTCTCGTGCGCCTCCTTACTGATAGAGCCGAAGCTCATGGCGCCCGTGACGAAACGCTTCATGATTTCGCCGGCCGGTTCCACCTGGTCGAGCGGGATGGACTTGCCGCGGCGGAAAGTCAGGAAGTCACGGAGGAAGATCGGGGCTTCCTTGTCGTCAATCAGGTGTGTGTATTCTTTAAACTTCTTGTAGCTGCCCAAGCGGGTAGAGAGTTGCAGGGCGGAGATCGTCTCCGGGTTCCAGGCGTGCTTCTCGCCGTCTTTGCGGTAGCTGTAGATACCTTTGTGTTCAAGTATCGTGTCCACTGTGTCGCCGAAGGCCTGATGGTGGAGGGCGATCGCGTCGGCGGCGATTTCCTGCAGGCGGATACCGCCTACGCTGCTGGCCGTCCCGCCGAAGTAGGTGTTCACTAACTCGTTAGAGAGGCCGATCGCTTCGAACAGTTTGGCTCCGCGATAGCTGCGGATCGTGCTGATACCCATTTTGCTGATTACTTTGAACAGGCCTTTGCAGAGCGCTTTGATATAGTTCTTGCGGGCCATTTCGTAGTTGAGCTGTATCTCCTGCCGGTCAACCATGTCTTTCAGGATGGCGAACGACATATAAGGGTTGATCGCACTTGCCCCGTAGCCTAACAGCAGGGCGGCGTGCATCACCTCGCGCATCTCGCCGGTCTCTACGACAAGAGCCGTCTGGACGCGTTTCTGGACGGAGATCAGGTGGTGGTGTACGGCGCTGACGGCCAGGAGCGAGGGAATGGGCGCATGTGTCGCATCCACATTCTTGTCGCTCAGGATGATGTAGTTCACGCCGTCGATGACCGACTGTTCGGCCTGCTTACAGAGTTGATCCAGGGCGGCTTTTAACCCTTCACTGCCCTGCGCTGTTTCGAACAGCATCGGGAGCTTGACGGACTTGAAGCCTTTATAGCGGATATTGCAGAGAATATCCAATTGTGTGTTTGTCAGTATCGGATGGGGGAGGCACACCATCTTGCAATGGGCCTCGTCCGGAGTCAGGATGTTGCTTCCTACGGCGCCGATATATTCCGTCAGGCTCATCACCAACTCTTCGCGGAGCGGGTCGATCGGCGGGTTCGTCACCTGTGCGAACTGCTGGCGGAAGTAGTTGAAGAGGATCTGCGGGCGGTCGGAGAGGACAGCTAACGGCGTGTCGTTTCCCATCGAGCCGACCGGTTCGGCGCTGCCCGTACACATCGGGGTGATGATCCGTTCGATGTCCTCGCGGCTGTAGCCGAAGGTGCGCAGCATCTTGTCGTATTCCGGAACCGTATGCGGTACGCGGCGGCCGGACTTCAGTTCGTCCAGTTCCACGCGGTTATTTGCCAGCCAGACGCGGTAAGGCTGTGCGTCGGCGAGTTGCTTTTTCAGTTCGCCGTCATAATATATCTTGCCCTCTTCGGTGTCGACCAGCAGTATCTTACCCGGTTGCAGGCGTCCTTTCTCCTGTATCTCTCCCGGTTCGAAATCCATGACACCCACTTCGGATGCCACGACCATCATGCCGTTTTTGGTAATCAGGTAGCGTGCGGGGCGCAGGCCGTTGCGGTCGAGCATTCCTCCGGCATACCGTCCGTCGCTGAAGAGCAGGGCGGCGGGACCGTCCCAGGGTTCCATCAGGATCGAATGGTATTCGTAGAAGGCTTTCAGGTCTTCCGATATCGGGTTCTTCTCGTTGAAGCTCTCCGGAACCAGCATCGCCATGGCGTGCGGCAGGCTCATGCCGGAGGCCACGAAGAATTCCAGCACATTGTCCAATGAGGCACTGTCGCTCATGCCCGGCTGGATGATCGGGCGTATCTCGTCGATATTCGGAATGCGGGGGGAAGAAAGAACGCTTTCCCGCGCTTCCATCCAACCTCTATTCCCGCGTATTGTGTTGATCTCCCCGTTGTGTGCCAACAACCGGAATGGCTGTGCGAGGCTCCATGTCGGGAATGTATTCGTACTGAAGCGGGAGTGTACCAGTGCCAGTCCGCTTGTCAGGTAATGATTGGTCAGGTCCGGGAAGTAGTGACGCAGTTGCATCGACTCCAGCATACCTTTATATATAATGCTTTTTGTGGAGAGTGATGCGACATAGAAATCCTTCTTGCCGGGGATGTCGGAATCCGCTACCCGTTTCTCGATCCGTTTGCGGATGATGTAGAGTTTCAGTTCCAATGCCTCCTGGTCGTCGCATCCGGTGATGAACACTTGTTTGATGTCCGGCTCCGTCTCCTGTGCATCTTTTCCCAGGATGTCCGTATTGACGGGAACTTTGCGGAGGTGCATCAAGGTAAGTCCTTCCTTCTCGATTTCCTCGATCATGATACTCAGGATCGAAGACCGCTGTGCTTCGTCTTTCGGAAAGAAGACCAGTCCTGTTCCGTACTTGCCCTTTTCGGGTACGGGAATACCTTGTAATAATATAAATTCGTGAGGGATTTGCAGCAGAATACCTGCACCGTCACCGGTCTTGTTATCTGCACCCTCTGCACCGCGGTGCCGCATGTTCTCTAATACCTTAAGGGCAGACTCGATAATGTCATGCGATTTACCACCGTGGATGTTAACGACCAGCCCTACGCCGCAAGCGTCATGTTCATTGGCAGGGTCGTATAATCCTTGCTTGTTGTTCAAATGGCTTCTTTCTTTCATCATTTGTTGACCTTATGTTTGTGTAATACTTGTTTTGTCTGTCAAAATGTTTGACAAAGATAGAATATGTGTTTCAAAATGTAATACATGTAAGTAAGTTTTAAGAAAGTCTTTTTGGATTGGAAAGCTGTCTGCTTTCTGATTGAAAGTGAAATTTGTGTTTAAGTAATAAATTGTAATCATATTCTTACTATCTTCTTTAAAAGTGAAAGATGCGTTAGGCTGTTTGTTCTGTTTTTCGTATATTTGGGGAAACTAATCAATCTATCTGTATTATGGATATACATATATTTCTCAGCAACTTCCGTGAGGCATTCGGTGAAAAAGTCGATCTGCCGATTGTTTTCTGGTATTCGGAGCAACCTGTAAACCCGGTTGACAAGATCGGCGGATGCCTCTTTAAATGTATGAAGGATGTCAGGAGCGGACAGGCAGTAAGCTTAGGCCTGGAAACGATCGGCTGCGGCGGAGGTAAGTTCTATACCGGCTTCACGGATATGCCTGACCGGATACCCGGCTTTGTCTCTTTGAAGGAAAAATATAAACAGACACCGGAAATGGTTTCCGGGTTCATTGAAGAATTACAGGTCCCTAAGGCAAAGGCGGAATATCTGAATTTTGCCCGGTTAGATAAGGTGGAGTGCTTCGATAACCTGGAAGGCATTTTGTTTTTAGCAACACCCGATATGCTTTCCGGCCTGGCGACTTGGGCCTTTTTCGATAACAATGCGCAGGATGCCGTCACCTCCCTGTTCGGTTCCGGTTGCTGTGCCGTCGTCACACAAGCGGTTATTGAAAATGAAAGAGGAGGCAGGCGTACCTTTATCGGTTTCTTCGATCCCTCCGTACGTCCCTATTTTGAGCCGGATATTCTCAGTTTTATGATACCGATGTCCCGGTTCCGGGAAATGTATGATACGATGAGGAGCAGTTGCCTGTTCGATACGCATGCCTGGAAAAAAATAAAAGAAAGAATGAATTCTACACCTGTAACACCAGAATAAAACGGCATCCTTTTTTATATTCGGCATCTAAGGAAAGCGTGCCGTTCATCTTGCCGGCAATCAGGGAGCAGAGTGGCAGTCCTAATCCGTCACCGTCAGCCAGGTCTTTGATTTCAGAGAAAGGCTTGAAGATGCTTTCCTGTTTTTCGGCAGGGATGCCCGGGCCGTTATCGGTGACGATGAACTGGCAGACATGCGCTCCTTTTTTCTTGAATTCGAGCTTGATTTTACCGGATGTCGTGTAGATCGCCGCGTTTTTCAAGAGATGAAGCAGGATACGTTCCAACTGTTCGGCATTGGTTTTTATTTCGATCTGAGGAACATCCGTTACGACTTCGACCTCAGGGCGTATATCTTCTTTTACCTTTTCCATCACCTTCTTGCAGAAAGTGCTGACGCTGAAAGATTGTACCTCGTATGTTTCCAGCATCGAGTTTTCGAGGGCGGAAAGTTCCTGTATATGGACTCCGAACTGTTTCAGGGCGTCGATACGGGCTTGTATGGCTTTTGCCTGTCCGGAGTCGGCTGGCTGTAATCCGGCTACGGATTCGTTCATTTTATTTAGTGTCGGTTCCATCTGGGCCGAGATGCTTTGGATAAATCCGGTCTGCTGTTCGCTTTGCTCGGTGATCGTATGGATAATCTTTTTCAGTTTCCTGTTGAGGATGACGAAACGCAAAACCAGGAATGCCAGAAATGCCAATGCCGCAATCAGAATAGCTGCGAGTGTACAAAGTCCGGCAATTATATATTGTTTGCTGGCTAACTTGCCGTCTTTTTCCTGTATGGTTTGCAGGCTGCTGTCATATTTCTGTTGCAGGGCGCCCAATTCGTCTTCGGCTGTAAGCGCTTTTACCGAGTCGGTCCATACCATATATTTTTCGTATGTCTGCTCCATCAGCGGGATGTTGTTGCTTTTGCGTGCAATCGAAATCAGGTTTTTATAGCATTCGCTGACTTTTCCGTATTCTTTCTTCTCCCGGTATTGGCTGATGAGTTTATTGAATGCGGCGTCTCCCTCGGCGTTCTGCCCGAAGGTATAATAATAGTCCGCTTTTGTGTACAGCAGGTTTTCAGACAGTCCGGGGCTGCCGGATTCACTGGCCAGGTTGTCCAGCGTGTTTAGCTGGAGTTGTGCTTGCGCCGCATTTCTCAGCTTGATATACATTTGCAGGCGTTCTTTTGTGATCAGGAAATGCAGGTCATAGAGCTTTTTTTGTCCGGCCTGCTCTTCGTTTGCCACTATCTGGCTCATCTGCCGGCAAAGGTCGAATGCTTCCTGATAGTAGTTTTCCCTGTAATAGAGGGAGGCGGCTTGTGTTCCGCATTCGACTGCTTGTGTATACTTGCCTTCATTTGCCAATCCTTTATAGGCTTGGATAAAAAGATAGCGGGCTTTCGTATAGTCCTTTTTTTCCAGACTACTTTGTGCTTGTTGCTTCCATTCTTCCGCTTTGCTTTGTGCCTGAAGGGCAGCACAAAAACTAATAATGAGGGTGATAATAAGATATGAAATTCTCATAATTGAAATTTTAACGTTAGGCAAATATATACATTCTTTGATTATAAAGGCATGAAAAGCAAATGATTTTTTAAGGGGAACCGGTAATGATTCCCCCTGATTGTTTTTTCGATTAAAGTTCGCCTGGTCTTTCTTCTTCCGGCGGAGTTACGGCCTTTCCGGTTTCCGGTAAAACAAACTTCTGGATGCTAACCGATTGTAGCATATTTTTGAGTTGCTCTCCCGGTGTGAAGATGATTTTGCGGTGGCGTAGCGTGTCTGCACTTACATTATCCGCCTCATCCTGGCTTTTACAACCGAACGAAGAACGGAAAGTCCCGAAATCGCCTAACTTGACAGAAAGGCCGTTTACAAGGTTCATCTCGAGCGCATCGATAGCGCCGTCGATCACCATTTTCACGACTCCGCGCGGAGCCATTCCCACTTTTGTTACCTGATTGCAAAAACTTGCAAACGAAACTGTGCCCATTGTCATCGGGCGGGCTACATACTTCTCCGTGTTTGTTTTGTCAAAACCGAAGGTCGTCTTTTTTACTAAAAATTTTAAAGCCATAATCTCAATTAGTTTTAAATGATTACTGAGACAAAGGTATATCATGGCTTCCCGGGCAATGCACCCTATGGCACCCTTTGGAAGGTTACGGAGGGATTTAGGGGTATTTTGCGACATAATGCGCTAAAGTACGACATTCGGATACTTAATATAGCCTTTTTCATAAAGTGTAAATTTATTTGTAAGTAAACTCAAAGGATATGCGCAAAGAGTAAAAACGACTTCGGATAAAATAGGAAAACGACCGGAAAGAAGATTATTGTCTATTTTGCAAAAGTTTTAGAATTGCTGGATTATTGATCAATATGTTTGTTTATATAGCTTTTTTGTGACAGATGAATCTTAGTGAGAATCCTTGTTAGGTACTGTTTTGTTACAAATATTAACAAAAAGGTTGACCAATCTCCATTTTTTATTTTGTCTAAGTGTTTTTCCAACTTCGTCTAAGAGGAATTTTTGTTCGTCTTAGACGAAATTGGAGTTTGTTTTAGATGATATTTTTGTTAAATACTGTTGCGTTTCTTTTCGGGGAGCTGTTTCTGAGCGCGGAAATATATGTTTTGTAGCAGTTTTATTTTCTGTAGCATTAAAATCGTTGAAAGATTTCTATTGTGATATTGTAATGTAAATAGTTGATATATGCTGCTTGAATTTTCTGTTCTGCTTGAATTGTGTTCTTATGTAAAGGATATATCCAAGATGTGCGTATTTATGCTATTTAATTACTTCTGTACAGTGGCATATATTTTTGTGAGCCAGATAAACCCTTCGTCAACGCTTTTCTCGTATGGGCATAATTGACATTTTGAAGAACTCGTCTATCTTGTCGAAAGGTATCACATCGAGGTTGTCGTACAGATCGACGTGATTGGCTCCGGGGATAATCAGAAGTTCCTTATTGTCGCCCGTCAACCGTTTGTAGGCATCTTCGCTAAAATACCGTGAATGGGCTTCGGCTCCGTGTATCATCAGGACAGCGCTGCGTATTTCACTTATATAGGAAAGGAGCGGCATATTGATGAACGCTAAGGAACTGATATTGCTGATTCCCTTGTTGGAGTTGGGCGAACGGCGGTGATAGCCTCTTGCTGTTTTATAATAGTCGTGGTATTGACGAACGAAGAGCGGGGCGTCTTCGGGGACAGGATCGACCACACCGCCATTGAGTTTGTAACTGCCGTTGAGATAATCTTCGGTGCGTTGGGCATTGAGCTGTTCGCGCAACTTGTAACGGTCGTCTGCACTCATGGCATCGAAATATCCGTTGGCATTCACGCGGCTCATGTCGTACATGGTGGATGTTACCGTAGCCTTGATGCGCGGGTCGTTGGCCGCAGCATTAAGAGCGAATCCTCCCCATCCGCAAATGCCAAGGATGCCAATACTCTGTGGATCTACATCATCGCGGGTAATCAGGTAATCGACTGCCGCGCTGAAATCTTCCGTGCTGATCTCGGGCGAGGTCAGGTAACGGGGTGTACCGCCGCTCTCTCCGTAGAACGAAGGATCGAATGCAAGGGTCAGAAAACCACGCTCGGCAAGGGTTTGGGCATAGCGGCCCGACACCTGCTCTTTCACTGCTCCGTAAGGACCGCTTACCGCAATGGCAGCCAAACGGCCCTGTCCGTTTTTCGGTTTATACAGGTCTGCGGCAAGCGTGATGCCGTAGCGGTTGTGGAACGTGATTTTCGAATGTTCCACTTTGTCACTCTGCGGGAATGTCTTGTCCCATTCCTGCGTTAATTCCAATGTATTCATATCTGTTGATTTTATGTTATGTACCGTAATTATATCCGATGCCATGATATTCGTAAAGGTCAGGAACATCAGAATGGCGATTGCTTGTATTTTCATCATGTCTTTTATTTTTTAATTAGTGGCAAAGGTAGCGCAGCTCAACTGTTACGGCGTTAAACAAATTACGGATTAAACTACCAATTTTACAGATATTCGATTTATTGAACCTGAATTAAAATCGCTATTTTTATACTTGTCTGTTTGAAAATATGAAAAAAAGTTCGCCAATTTGTGTCAGTATTTCGTGGTATGACAGACTAACCTAACAAAAGAAGTAAAACAACGAAATACAAACAAAAGAGAACATGAAATCAATTATCAATTACACCGTCACCCCGTTTCCACAACTTGCACGCCTTGGATATTATATATCGCTTTTCGGCATTGTGCTGATTATGCTGTGGATTGGCTTTTTCAAATTTACACCGACTGAAGCGGCCGGTATCAAGCCTTTGGTTGAAAATCATTTTTTACTGTTTTGGTTATATGAGGTATTGAGCGTACAGCAGGTTTCCAATCTCTTCGGCGTAATCGAGATTATAACAGGACTCCTGTTGCTTTTCAGTCTGAAATATGATGTATTGAGGCCATTTGCAGCTTTTTGCCTTATCGCAACATTCCTGATTACATTTAGTTTCCTGTTTACGACTCCCGGAATGTGGAATACGGTAGACGGTGTTCCGGTTACAAATTTTATGATATTAAAAGACATCCCTATGTTGGGATTGGGGTTTACTTACTTAAAAACGAAAGACGTATGAAAAATGTTATTCTAATCATCGCTTTGTTCATATCCGGAGGATTGGCAACAGCACAAGAAACAATGAGCGGACAGCTCTCTAAAAATACTGACATGAGTGACGTGAAAGAAATTTATTTTGCAGGCGGATGTTTCTGGGGAACAGAACATTTTATGAAACAGATCGATGGCGTAGTCCAGACGCAAGTGGGCTATGCAAATGGGAAAACGGATGTGAAGAATCCGACTTACGAACAGGTCTGCAATGGCAATATCGGGTTTGCCGAAACGGTGAAAGTCGGTTACAATCCGAAGAAGGCCGGTTTGAACTTTTTGATAGACCTGTTCTTCAAAACGATAGACCCTACAAGCCTTAACCGGCAGGGTAATGACAAAGGGACACAATACCGGACAGGCATTTATTACACTGATAAAGCCGACCTGCCTGTTATCAAGCAGGCTGTGGAGGCGTTGGCCAAACAATACTCCAAACCGATTGTCGTGGAAGTCGAACCGCTGAGGAATTTCTATCCGGCCGAAGATTATCATCAGGATTATCTGGACAAACATCCGAACGGCTATTGCCATATCAGCCCTGAATTGTTCGACATGGCCAGGAAAGCCGCTTTCTCGCCTCAAAAGATTTATCAAAAACCGGATGACGCCACACTGCGTTCTATGCTGACTGCCGAACAATACGCCGTAACACAAGAGAATGCGACGGAAAGGGCTTTCCGGAACGAGTATTGGAATGAAAAACGTGAGGGCTTATATGTCGACATAACTACCGGCGAACCTTTATTCATCTCGACCGATAAATTCGACTCCGGTTGTGGCTGGCCCAGCTTTTCAAAACCCATAGACAAAAGTCTGATAATGAAAAAGACGGACAACTCGCATGGCATGCAGCGGATAGAAGTGCGCAGCAAAAGCGGAGATGCACATCTGGGGCATCTGTTCAATGACGGTCCGGCAGATAAAGGCGGTTTGCGTTACTGTATTAACAGTGCATCGCTCCGGTTCATCCCGAAAGACAAGATGGAAGCAGAAGGATATGCCGATTATATCCCCCTTTTGGAAAAGAAATAAAGAGAACTTATTATATAAACAATTTAATAACAGACGAATATGAAAAAGTATTTATTAGCAGCAACAATGTTTGCATTGGTTTCAACAGTTTTTGCTTCATGTAGTGATGATGATGAAAAGAACATGCCGGAACCAACCTCTTCGGTAATTTCTTTTGAAAATGTATTGGAACCGAAAGATTTTGTAGAGAGCGGAACATTTGCCGGAATGGGTAGTGAAGAGGTAAACGCACCTGTAGTGTTGCCGGGGCAGCGTATTAGTTTTACATTCCATGCCGGTAAAGGGCAAGCACTGATGTTTGCCACTATGTACGGAGCATCCAAAGACTGGTTTTTCGCACCGGAGAATCCGGGCCTGCAACTTTATAATAATGACGGCGTACCTGTGACGGGGGATGTTTCCTCGCAAATCAAATTGTGGGATAATGGAACAAAAGCCGGAATGACTGATGAGAAAGAGGATTCAGACATTATGATGGTTCCCGGTGTCGACGCTTCGAAATTGATGAAACTGGAACTCAGTTATATGGCCGGTTCCTCCGAATTTGAGTTGACTATCACCAACATCTCAGGTGGCAGTGATAACGAGACGCCTTTCTCGCCGGGTGTATGGGCGGTTTCAAATGTATTCAACGGAAAACTTTTGAACGAAATGCCTTTCTATGAAGCCGGAGCGAAATCGAATGCAGAGATAACGGCTATTGCGCAAATGGGTGACAATTCTCTTTTAGCGGCAAAGATTTCCGCCAACACAGGTATTATCACAGGTATTTCCCCGGCTATAGTAGTTGTCTATACGGGAGATGTAAATCCTATCTATGAAGCAGGAAAGAAAGATGCCGGAATGGGTTTGAGCAATCTTGCACAGATGGGAGATGCCTCGGTTTTGAAGGCTTCATTGGAAAAGATGTCTAATGTTAGAATGGTCTATATTGCCGGTGATGCTCCGGTTGCTCCGGGCGAAAAAGTAGAAATAGAGTTTGAAGCGACTGAGGGTGACCATATTGCCTATGCCACCATGTTCGGTTATTCCAATGACTGGTTTTATGCAAACGAGGCGCTGATTCCGGCAAACTTCAAAGGCGATATCACGGCTAAGACTGCTCTTTTTGACGACGGAACAGCTGTTAGCCAATATCCCGGAGCCGGAAATGCACAGGGACTTTTCACCGGAATGCCGGAGAAAGAGGACGCATCCATTATGAAAGTAGACGATATGTTCCCGGTTCCTGCAATAAATAATGTATTGAAGATAGTTATCCGATAATAATAGTATATTTGTAACAGATAGAATCCAGGGCATAGGCGATTAAAAACCCGTGTCCTGGTTTTACGACTTTTAATTAATAATCGCATGCAACAAACCGACATTTCCGTTTCGGCTTTCGAGTTGGAGAAATGGATAGACGACTACTCGAAAACACTGTTGGACAGGGCCTGCTATCTGTTGTCCGATAAGGAAGACGCCAAAGATGTAGTTCAGGAAGTTTTTCTTTCGGCTTACAAAAGCAGAGATTCCTTTCAGGGGAAAAGTTCGCCGTTGACCTGGCTGACAAGTATATTGCAACATAAAATTGCCGATATATACAAAAAGCGGTATAACGGAAGTCCCCAGTCATTCTCTTTCGATACTTTTTTTGACAAGCATGGCGAATGGATTGAACCGGATGTGGCTGATCTGTGGGAGGAGGATGAGTTTGCAGTAAGTACGCTGTTGAATAATGAGAGCTTTTATGGGGTATTCAACCAGTGTCTCGGAAATCTGCCCCGGCAATGGCTGATTGTTGTCAACAAATGCTATCTTCAGGAACAGAAAGCGGCGGAAATATGCCGTGAACTAAATTTGTCGGCTGCCAATTACTGGAAGCTATTGCAGCGCAGCCGTCTTCAGTTGAGAAAATGTATCGATGTCCACTGGTTTAAATTAGAAGGTCAAAATGTTTAAAGAGTTTATACATATATTTACACTGTCATGCAAGCAGGCCACCTGTTTAATAGAAAAGCGTATCCATGTCCCTCTGTCTGTGACTGAGAGAATGCGTTTGGCTATCCACCTTTCGCTCTGTCAGTTGTGCCGTGCGTATAATACAAAAGCTGTCTTTTTGGACCGTTTGATGAAAAGAGTAAAGAAGAAAGAAATGTGTAGCTGCCGGTTTGAAGAGGAAGAGATTGAACAGTTCAAGGTGGACATAAAAGAGAAAATAAATGGATGATAGCTTGGATTTCTTGTAAAGTTGTTTTACTTTTGCGCTCCGAAAACAGGGAGAGATGCTCGAGTGGTTGAAGAGGCACGCCTGGAAAGCGTGTAAACTCCTAAAGGGTTTCGCGGGTTCGAATCCCGCTTTCTCCGCTAAAAGCTCCGACGATTAATTTTCGTCGGAGCTTTCTTTTTTTACCTGCCGAATGATGAGGAATCCAAACATTACGCTTTCCTGACCGCCGGCACGACTCGTACGAAGTCAGACTGAAACGAAAGTAACAAAATTGTAATAAATATGTTTTGCAATTGTCATTTTGCTGTGTTTTACAAGGCGTTTAAGATGTTTTATACGTGAAATGCTTTCCATGGCGAAGAAAAAATGTTATATTTGTAGACAAACGTATTTGGAATAACATTTTATAACCCGCCTAAAAAGAGTTTTGCTTATGATTAAAAGAAAATTACTTTCGTATGACATCCCACAATTGACTAAAGTTTTTAAAAAAGATTTTCCCCAGCTACAGGTAATGGCGGAAGAGAGCGAGAGTGCAGAGCTGTTCAAAGAGGCTTTACGCTCTTTTGTCTCTTCCCGTATGGACAGGACTGTCGGTGGAAGCAATATGGGCAATGCCGTGGCGAAGCGTATTCTTCTGCTGATCGAGCATGATAACACGACGGTTTCCGAACTCTCGACCGGCGAGGATATACCGGTGCGGACTATTACCTATCTGTGGCAGTTCCTGACCGGAAGGCTGACGGAACCTGTTTCGCCGGATTTGTTTATCGATTTGTTCCGGCAGTTTGATTTATTAGAGAATCCGGCAGAGGATATGCCGGACCGTTCGCTTGTCAAACGTCAGATGAACCGTTGGCCTACCGGCCTGGATGAAGACGTGATGGCGATTCGCCGTTCCAACAAGGAGCGGATTATTGCCGGGCTGATACGTAAGATCGAACGGCGTCATGCGCCGACCTCCCGGTTTCAGTTTGCCGAAGGAATGAGTTATGCGGAGAAGTACACCAAAGTACAGGAATGGTGGAATACCAGCCGGTTTCATCTTGCCATGGCATTCAAGAGCCCGACGGAGCTGAACTATTTCCTCGGAGGTTCTCTCTCGGAAGAGACGATGCAGCTGCTGGCACGTGCCCGGAAAAAGGGAATGCCGTTCTTCGTGACGCCTTATTATCTTTCCTTGCTGAACACCAACACAAGCGGCTATGACGACGCCACGATCCGTTCCTATGTCTTTTATTCCGAAGAACTGGTCGAAACCTACGGACAGATCAGGGCATGGGAAAAAGAAGATATCGTCGTGCCCGGCCAGCCCAACGCCGCCGGATGGCTGTTGCCGGAAGGGCATAACATCCACCGCCGGTATCCGGAAGTGGCGATCCTGATCCCCGATTCAATGGGGCGGGCTTGCGGCGGCCTGTGTGCTTCCTGCCAGCGCATGTACGATTTCCAGAGCGAACGCCTGAACTTCGATTTCGAGTCTTTGAAGCCGAAAGAGACATGGGAAAAGAAACTGCGCCGCCTGATGCGTTATTTCGAGGAAGACGCACAGCTGAGGGATATCCTGATTACCGGGGGCGATGCGTTGATGAGCCAGAATGCGACGCTACGTAACATCCTCGATGCCGTCTACAAGATGGCTCTCCGGAAACAGAAGGCCAATGAGAGCCGTCCGGACGGGGAGAAGTATGCCGAACTGCAACGTGTCCGCCTGGGAACCCGTCTGCTTGCCTACCTGCCTTTGCGTATCACCGATGAACTGGTAACTATTTTGAGGGACTTCAAGGAGAAAGCGTCGCGTATCGGCGTTTCACAGTTCATCATCCAGACGCATTTCCAGTCTCCGCTCGAGGTGACGCCCGAAGCGAAAAGGGCCATCGAAGCGATTCTTTCGGCCGGATGGATTATCACCAACCAACTCGTCTACACGGTTGCCGCTTCCCGGCGCGGGCACACGGCCAAGCTGCGGCAGACGTTGAACGCGATGGGTGTCGTATGCTATTACACATTTTCGGTCAAAGGTTTCCATGAGAATTATGCCGTCTTTACGCCGAACAGCCGCTCTTTGCAGGAACAGCAGGAGGAAAAAGTATTCGGCCTTGTCCCGAAAGAGAAACAGAAAGAGCTTTACCGCCTGATCCGCTACGAACGTCCGTTGGGGAAGAAGTTGGTTAGTTTCATCAAGGAAAATCATCTGCTGTTTGCGGCGACCGACCGCAATGTGCTGAACCTTCCGGCTATCGGCAAAAGCATGACGTTTAAGACCGTCGGCATGACTGCCGACGGACGCCGTATCCTGAAGTTCGAACATGACGCCGGACGCCGTCACAGCCCGATCATCGACCGTATGGGAGAGGTGTATATAGTCGAAAACAAATCCGTCGCCGCTTACCTGCGCCAGTTGCAGGCGATGGGCGAAGACATCAAAGAGTATCTCAGCATCTGGAATTACTGCGAAGGCGTAACCGAACCGCGCTTCAGCATCTACGAATACCCCGATTATCCTTTTGCCATAACAGAAAAGATGACGAATCTTGAGCTATAAAACGAGTAATGTGTTATCTTTGGCAGTGCTAAACCAATATTAAAATGATAGAGAACGAAAGAGAAACACGACACGAACATGTGTTACAGGCTGTCCGCCAGATGATGACAGCCGCCCGTACGGCCCCGAAGGGGAAAGGTATCGACATCATCGAGGTGGCTATGGTAACGGGTGAAGATATAAAACGCCTTTCCGAAGAGCTTGTCATTATGTCGGGCGAAACCGGCTTGAAATTCTTCCTGCGTGATGCCGACAATATCCTTCAGGCTGAAGCCATTATGATTGCCGGCACGCGCCAGCAGGTGCAGGGCTTGAATTGCGAACACTGCGGATTCCCCACCTGTGTGGAAAAGCCGGAAGCCGTTCCCTGCGCGATCAATTCGGTGGATTTAGGTATTGCGATCGGCTCGGCCTGCGCCACGGCGTCGGATCTCCGCCTGGATACACGCGTCATGTTCAGCGCCGGTCTGGCAGCCCAACGGTTGGGGATGCTGGGCGACTGCAAATGCGTGATGGCGATTCCGGTCAGCGCGTCATCCAAGAACCCGTTCTTCGACCGGAAACCGAAGACTGAAGGATAACTAATAAATTGTGTTTATGATTAAGTTTGATAACAAGCTCGAACTTCGATATTACTTCAACGACAAGTCCAACTATATGGACGCCATGATCAGACACCGGGCGGAGAAAGAAGTCCTTTCCCTGCTCCGGACATTGGCGGATATGCTGGATGTCAAGATGACGGTCTATTGCGAATCTTTCCAGCAGCCCGAAGGGTTCCGCGAGATATGGTCGGCGGCAGGTGAAAACAGCCGCCTGATCTCGATTGTCCTGAACCTGTTTATGCAGGTGTGGACGCGTCCGTCCCTCTCGGTCGGCGGGCAACCGGCGGCAGACCGTACGGCGGCTGACGAGGAAAAGATGCAACGCGAAATGTCGCTCCTGCGTAACAACTTGAAAAAGAAACTGCCCGGCGTCACGATCTCGCGCGAATTGGTGGAGTTGCTGAGTGCATCGCCCCGTTTCTGCAAATGCAAATCCAACTTCTACGAGGCTGTACGCGGCTATCCGAAAGTAACCCGGTTTACGTTGCGCGAGCTGAACGAAAACAACCGGAGCCGCTCCGGTTCGCTGGAAGTCAGACGCGAACAGTTCGACTATTACATCCTCCGTTCCGACGAGTTGCCCGCTGTCAAGGACAACAAGGCGACGATCGAGATCATTTCGCCCGTGCTCAAAGACGCCCGTTATCGCTGGAAAGGGATCTACAATAAAGGGGGAGAGACGATCGACTTCTATATGTGCGACGAAGACTTCAAGAAAGATATGTTTGACGAAAAGATCACGTTCAAAAGCGGCATGTGCATCGACTGCGTGTTGGAAATACAGCGGAAGATGAGCGAGCTGGGCGAAGTGGTCAACGTCAGTTACACGGTCGAGACGGTCATCCGGACCCGTTTCGACAAAATGGAAATCATCACGCCGCAGGGTAAACGGCACCTGCGGAAGCTGGAAGCCGAAAAAAAGCAGTTGACGCTCGACCTTTTCGGCTGAAAATATCCGAAAGCGCGCGCGCTCTCCGGGTCTGACGACTCTAAAAGTGCGAGAGCGCGCACGCTTTTTGATCTTGAAAGCTGTAAAAGTCCGAAAGCGCACGCGCTTTTTGGGTTCGACAGTCGTAAAAGTCCGAAAGCGTTTACGCTCTTTAACAAAAACAGCCGGTAAAGTCCAAAAGCGTTCACGTTCTTTAAGAAATAGAGCCTTTAAGCCCTGAAAGCGCGCGCGCAATTAAAAAATAACAGAATGGCAAAAGCAAAAACAGTATATATCTGCTCCAATTGCGGGGCTGATTCTCCCAAATGGGTCGGGAAATGTCCTTCCTGCGGCGAGTGGAACACGTATGTCGAAGAGATCGTGGCGAAAGAGCCGGCCGGGAAACGGGCGCTCTACGGCCTGTCGGACGGTAGTAAGATGCGGCCCGTATTGCTTCGCGACATCACTTCCGAAGAGGAAACACGCATCGACCTGAGGGACCAGGAGCTGAACCGCGTCCTGGGGGGCGGCCTGGTGAAAGGATCGCTTGTCCTGATCGGGGGCGAGCCGGGTATCGGGAAATCGACCCTCGTCCTGCAGACCGTTTTAGGGCTGGACGGGCTGAAAACGCTCTACGTCTCCGGCGAAGAGAGCAGTCGCCAGCTGAAACTCCGTGCCGACCGCATCGCCCACGAGAACCCGGACTGTTTCATCCTTTGCGAAACCAATCTCGAACAGATCTTCGTACAGACCCGGAATGTGCAGCCCGACCTGTTGATTATCGACTCGATACAAACCATTTATACGGAAGTCGTGGAGTCTTCCCCCGGAAGTGTCACCCAGGTGCGCGAATGCAGCGCGGCTATCCTGAAATATGCCAAGGAGAGCGGTACGCCCGTCCTCCTGATCGGCCATATCAACAAGGAAGGGAGCATCGCCGGCCCGAAGGTACTGGAACATATCGTCGACACGGTCCTGCAATTCGAGGGCGACCAGCATTATATGTACCGCATCCTCCGCAGCATCAAGAACCGTTTCGGGAGCACGGCCGAGTTAGGGATATACGAGATGCGCCAGGACGGCCTTCGCGAAGTCAGTAACCCTTCCGAACTGCTGCTGACGCAAAACCATGAGGGGCTGAGCGGTGTCGCCATTGCAGCGGCTATCGAAGGCATCCGTCCTTTCCTGATCGAGACGCAGGCTTTGGTGAGTTCCGCTGTCTACGGGACGCCCCAGCGCAGTGCGACGGGGTTCGACCTCAGGCGTATGAATATGTTGCTGGCCGTGTTGGAAAAGCGCGCCGGCTTCAAGCTGATCCAGAAAGACGTTTTCCTGAATATCGCCGGCGGCCTGAAGGTGAACGATCCGGCGATCGACCTGGCGGTGATCAGCGCCGTGCTATCTTCCAGTCTCGACATTACGATCGAGCCGGGTATCTGCATGTGTGGCGAAGTGGGGCTGTCGGGCGAGATACGCCCGGTGAACCGCATCGAGCAGCGTATCCTGGAAGCGGAGAAGTTAGGTTTCTCGCGCATTATCATCCCGCACAATAACCTGAAAGGCTTCGACTCATCCAAGTGCAAGATTCAAATCATCCAGGTGCGCAAGGTGGAAGAGGCTTTCCGGCAATTGTTCGGATAAGTTATATTTATATGAGAAAAAGTGTTGTTTATCTATTTGTGAGTATGTTCTTTCCGTTTATGAGTTGTGAGTACCGGTTAGGGGAGAACTTTGTAGAGGTGGAAAGGCCATCGGCCGGTTCCGTGTTGTCGGATGTCCAATTGAATCTTCCTGAAGATTACGAAGGGCAGTATTATGTCGATGATACCTGGTTTGTCGGGTATACGGTCTACCCGTTGCCGGGCTATGAAATGGAGAAATGTGTTTTCCGGCTGGGCCAGATGGAGTGGGAAAGCGATGATTTCAATGGCAGCTTCCTGGTGGACGTCAACAGGATTCCGAATGGAACTTATGATCTAACCTGTGAAGTGTATGTCCGGACGAACAGGGGAACCGTCGCCGGGCAGTTAGGGGCCGAGCATTACACGGAAACGCGCAGCTGGCCTCTGAAGGTGAAAGCGCGCGACGGGAGCGACAAACTGCTGCCGTACGAAATGGATGAAGAAGGGCATCCCGTCATCTTCTGGGATGTGGACGAATCGGAGCGTGCCGGCTTCGATTACTATACAATCGAGTACAGTATCGAGAATTATACCTATATCCGGCGAAGTTACGATTTCGACCAGCGTTCTTTTGTGGACGAGACGTATGCCGGCCGTGGCGGTACGTATGAAGTTTATATCTATTTCAAAGATGAGACCCTTCGTCCTTATTCCCTTGGCAAGGCTGTTTTGGAAGCAAATATGTCTAACCCTGAAAACACCCCGGAGAAATGAAACGGATACTGCTTTTTATATGCCTCCTCTTATCTGCCGTCCGCTTCGGACAGGCACAATCGCTGACTGTCGAGTATAACATCGGGCATGGTTCTTACCAGATGTCCAAAATGAAAGACCGGGTAAACGATCTTGCGCTTCCTGTTATAAATGCCCTGACAACCGACAAGTTTCCCGGTTACGTCACCCAGGATACCCGTGTCGGGATCGAATGGAAACGCAATCATGCCGGGCTGCTTTTCAACTATATGAATACGGCGGGGAAGAAAGGCGTGGCCGATTATTCGGGACACTGCAACTACGAGTTGCGCAATAAAGGATACAAGTTAGGAGCTTTCTACCGTTTCCGCCTGGTGAAAGAGCAACTGGGGATTTTTACCTTCGAACCATACCTGCAACTCTCGTCGGGAGCCGTGCTGGGCAGGGGAAAAGAACTTTATAGCCTGTTTATTGCATCCGCTCCGGAGAGCGGCAAACGGAGCGAAAACAAATATTCCGGCACAAACCTCTTCCTGGAACCAACTTTTGGTATTAAATTTGGCCTCTGCCGCTATGCCGCATTGAATCTGAGTGTCGGATACGAATGGGACGCGGTGAAAGGAGACTGCAAGCTCGGCACGCCGGAATACCCATTGCCCGTGGAGATTGACTGGAGCGGCTATCGGGCGCAGGCAGGATTGGTTTTCTATTTGAATTTAAAGAAGTAAATATGATACAAGAGTTACAACTCCGCATATTGCCCGAAGAGGCAGCCGGCGAGCATTCGTTGAAACAGGTCGTCGCCCGCGAAACGGGCGTGTCTGTCCCGCATATCCAGGCTGTCAGGGTGTTGAAACGTTCGATCGATGCGCGCCAGCGGACGATCTATGTGAATGTGAAACTGCGTGCCTTCATCGACGAGGTGCCGGACGAACCGGAATATCAGTCGGTCGAATATAAAGACGTCTCGGTCGGCAAGACGGTTATCGTGGTGGGAGCAGGTCCGGGAGGCCTGTTTGCCGCCCTTCGCCTGATCGAGCTTGGCCTGCGTCCTGTCGTGATCGAACGCGGGAAGAATGTACGTGAACGGAAGAAAGACATCGCCCTGATCAGCCGCGAGCACAAAGTGAACGGCGAATCGAATTATAGCTTTGGTGAAGGCGGCGCCGGCGCCTATTCGGACGGCAAGCTCTACACCCGCAGCAAGAAGCGCGGTTCGGTCGATAAGATCCTGAACATCTTTTGCCAGTTTGGCGCCAGCACGTCGATCCTGGCAGACGCCCATCCGCACATCGGGACCGACAAGTTGCCGCGTGTCATCGAGAATATCCGCGAACAGATCATCCGTTGCGGGGGCGAAGTCCATTTCGAGACGCGTATGGATGCCCTGGTGATCCATGGCGGAGAGGTTGTCGGCGTGGAAACCAATACGGGCGAGAGCTTCTCCGGCCCGGTTATCCTGGCGACGGGCCATTCCGCACGCGATGTCTACCGCTATTTGCATGACCGGCAGATTCCGGTCGAGGCGAAAGGCATTGCCGTCGGTGTCCGTCTGGAACATCCGCAGATGCTGATCGACCAGATCCAGTATCACCGGAAGGAGGGAAGAGGCGGGTATCTGCCGGCTGCCGAATATAGTTTTGTGACGCAGGCGAACGGGCGGGGGGTCTATTCCTTCTGTATGTGCCCCGGCGGCTTCGTCGTTCCGGCTGCCAGCGGTCCGAAGCAGGTGGTGGTCAACGGGATGTCTCCGTCTAACCGGGGTTCCCGCTGGGCTAACTCCGGAATGGTGGTCGAGATTCGTCCGGAAGACTTTCCTTCGGATTCTCCACTCGGGCTGATGGAGTTTCAGGAGCATCTGGAAGAACTCTGCTGGCTGAACGGCGGTATGAAGCAAACCGCGCCGGCGCAGCGAATGGCCGATTTTATCAATAAGAAGAACTCTTTCGATCTTCCCGAATCTTCCTATACACCGGGCTTGCTGGCCTCACCGCTGCATTTCTGGATGCCGGAGTTCGTGACCGGCCGCCTGCGTGAAGGCTTCCGCTATTTCGGTAAAGTCTCCAAAGGCTTCCTGACCAACGAGGCCGTGATGATAGGGGTGGAAACACGCACCTCTTCTCCTGTCCGCATCCTGCGCGACAAGGATAGTTTCCAACACGTGACGATAAAAGGTCTTTTCCCCTGCGGCGAAGGCGCCGGGTACGCCGGTGGTATCGTTTCCGCTGCAATCGACGGCGAACGGTGTGCGGAAGGCGCCGGAGCTTATCTGGGGATGTAAGGAAGGTTGACTCGGTTACCGCATAGGTTCAGTTTTAGTCCTGCCTATCGGGTTGGCTTATGATCCCGATTTTCCCGTCCTCCAGATAAAACCGTTCGTCATGCTCGGTCAGGAAGCGGATGGCGGTAATGATTTTGTCTGCCGGAAAAGGTAGGGATTCTGTCAACGTTATAACCTGTAGAGGTTTTTGGGGAGAGATGGCTTGCAAGAGTTCTCCGCGGATGGCATTGAAATCCCGGTTGTTTAAGCCTGAACTGTTTCTGGAGAGACAAACATCGCAACATCCGCAATCTTCCGCATTCTTTTCCCCGAAATAGGAGAGTAACAGCCGGCTTCGGCAAATGCGTTCGCTGTCCATATATTCCGTGACTTTCGAGATACGCTTTTTTATTCTTTCCCGGCGCTCTTCATAGGCGGAGGCCGGGATGATAAGGGCATCCTTTTTCACCCGTGGACAGGTATAAGTGATTTGGGAGGCTGTCGGAAAGGAAGATTCATCTGTTGCTTCACAATATTCTATATATCCGGACAGTTCCAGCAGTTTCAGTGCATGATGGGCCTGTAATGGGGAAAACCGGCCGGCTGAACTGAAGTCTGCTAACGAGAAGTCGTGGGTGTAGTAACCTAATGCTTCGTATACCTGCTTGATCAGTTTCTTTTCGGGGAATTCGTCTTCTATCCGTTTTTTTAGTTTAAAGCCGTCTGTATCCGAACAGAGAACTACGGCGTAGGCTTTCCGGCTATCGCGTCCGGCGCGTCCGGCCTCCTGGTAATATTCTTCCAGTGAACCGGGCATGTCCAGGTGGATGACCAGGCGCACATCCGGTTTGTCTATTCCCATACCGAAAGCATTGGTGGCGACGATTACCCTGCATTCGTTGTTCTTCCAGCGGTTTTGCCGCACCTCCTTTTCTTCCCGGCTTAGTCCGGCATGGAAGTAGTCGGCGGAAATGCCTGCCTGTTGTAGGAGAGTGGCTACCTCTTTTGTCTGTTTCCGGTTTCGTGTATAGACGATAGCTGTTCCCGGGACTTTGTAGAGTATGTAGGTGAGTGTTCCCGGTTTGTCTTCCGTACGACGTACGACATACGCCAGATTCGGGCGGATGAAGCTTTTTCTGAAAACATTCTTCTTCTTGAAAAGCAGCTGCTCCTGTATGTCGTCCACTACTTCGGGAGTAGCCGTTGCCGTAAGCGCCAGCACCGGTACGCCGGGCAGTTGCTTGCGGACATCGGCAATATGAAGGTAGGAGGGACGGAAGTCATAGCCCCATTGCGAGATGCAATGGCTCTCGTCTACGACCAGCAGGCAGACGTTCATGGTTTGCAGCTTCTCCCGGAATTGTTCTGTGGCGAGACGTTCGGGCGAGAGATACAGGAATTTGCAGTTTCCGGAAATACATTTCTCCAACTCAGCCTCGATCTCCTGGCGGCTCATGCCTGAATAGACGGCTGTAGCGTTGATTCCAACCCGGCGCAGATTGTCTACCTGGTCGCGCATCAACGCTATCAACGGAGTGACGACGATGCAGATTCCCTCCATCGCCAGTGCGGGAACCTGGAAGGTGATGGATTTACCACCTCCCGTAGGCATCAGTCCGAGCGTATCTTTTCCCTCGCAGACAGCATGGATGATTTCTTCCTGCAAAGGACGGAAAGCGGGGTATCCCCAGTACTTTCCTAATATCTTATGGTAGACGTCCACCGCATCCCTTCACATCTCGTTTTCCTTGATGTCCTTCACCATGAGTTGCAACGACGTGTTGCCGTTGTAGGTGTTCTCTTCAATGGTGTAACAGATGTTGAAAGGTTTCATGTTTTTGATGTGGGTATTGTGCTGGCGCATGCCGAAAGCAATACCGTGTATCGGTGTGTTCGATTTGTCGTCGATCAGTTCCAGCTTGATATGCTCCAGTTCTTTCCCAACCAACTTGCTGGTCCCGTAGTCCTTCACACCGAAAGAACAGAACACCGGCTTCTGGTTGTCCGGGCCGAAGGGGTTCATCTTCTTCAGCTCGCTCATGAATTTGGGATTGATGTCCTGCAGGTCCAGTACGGCGTCGACATCGAGCTGGGGAATCATCTGTTCGGGGATGATCTCGTCGGCTGCCAGCTTGAGGAAACGTTCGGTGAAGGCTTCCAGGTTCTCTTCTCTCAGGGAGAGTCCGGCTGCGTAAGTGTGTCCGCCGAAGTTTTCCAACAGGTCGCGGCAGCTTTCGATCGCCTTATATATATCAAACCCCGTTACCGAGCGGGCGGAACCCGTGATCAGTTCGGATGATTTGGTCAGTACGACTGCCGGACGGTAATACTTCTCCGTCAGGCGGGAAGCCACGATACCGATTACGCCCTTGTGCCAGCCCGGGTTATAGACGATGATCGCCTTGCGGTCTTCCATGTTCTGAAACTCGTCGATGATGGCATTCGCTTCGTCCGTGATCTTCTTGTCCAGTTCGCGGCGCTCTTCGTTATATTGGTTGATACTTTCGCTTTTCTCCCTTGCGCTGTCCACATCTTTTGCCAGTAACAGTTCGACAGCTTCCTTCCCGTTCATCATGCGCCCGGAGGCATTGATACGCGGTCCGATCTTGAAGACGATGTCGCTGATGGTGATCTCTTTCCCGGACAGACCGCAGATGTCGATGATCCCTTTCAGTCCGAGGCTCGGATTGCTGTTGAGCTGTTTCAGACCGTAATAGGCCAGTATACGGTTTTCGCCCGTGATGGGGACGATGTCCGAAGCGATGCTGACAGCCGTTAGTTCCAACAGCTTCTCCAGGTCGGCAAACGGGAAGTTATTACTTTTGGCAAATGCCTGCATAAATTTGAAACCGACACCGCATCCCGACAGATGTTCATACGGATAGACCGAGTCTACCCGTTTGGCATCCAGCACAGCTACTGCATCCGGCAGCGTGTCGTCCGGCATGTGGTGGTCACAGATAATGAAGTCGATACCCAATTCCTTGGCATATTCGATCTTTTCGATCGCTTTGATGCCGCAGTCGAGTGAGATTATAAGTGTAATCCCGTTCTCCTTCGCATAATTAATCCCCTTATACGATATCCCGTACCCTTCGTCATACCGGTCCGGAATGTAGTAATCCAATGTAGATGAATAGGGGCGTAAAAACTTGTAGACCAGTGAAACGGCAGTCGTGCCGTCTACATCATAGTCACCGTAAACCAAAATCTTTTCTTTATTACCCAGAGCCTTGTTCAGACGCTTGACTGCCTTTTCCATATCCGGCATAAGGAACGGATCGTGCAGGTCGTTCAGGCTGGGTTTAAAGAATTTCTTCACCTCTTCAACAGTAGTCAGTCCTCGTTGAACGAGCAAAAGACATACGACCGGACTGAGTCCCAGCTCAGTAGCCAACTTATCTCTTTTATGTAACTCTTCTTCTGTTGGGGTTTGAAAGTTCCATCTTGTAATCATTATATATTGTTTTTTTCTTTTTATCGTCCCGGATATATTGGATGTGAAGCTGATAGCAACAAAATCTCCAATATATTTCAATCCGTAAAGTTAGGTAATATAAATGGATAATCCTGTTTAGCCGCATACATTTTTATTAAAATACATTTTCTCTACTTTTTATAATAAAGTCCGCGAATGATTTGTACATTTGTGACATTATTTAGAAAACAATGACAGACGATATTCAAAAAGCCTGTGAAATCATGCAGGCGGGAGGTATAATACTTTATCCGACAGATACAATCTGGGGGATAGGTTGTGATGCGACAAATGAGAAAGCCGTACAAAGAGTGTACGAGCTGAAGAGAAGAATAGACAATAAGGCTATGTTGGTTCTGACCGATACGACGGCAAAGTTGAGTATGTATGTGCCGGAGATTCCCGATATAGCCTGGGATCTGATAGAAGTGGCCGATAAGCCGTTGACGGTCATCTATCCGCATGCGAGAAACCTGGCCGGTAACCTGCTTGGGGAAGACGGCAGCGTCGGGATCCGGATAACGAACGAAGAGTTTTCCCGCAAGTTATGTGCGCGTTTCCGTAAACCGCTGGTTTCAACGTCGGCAAATATAAGCGGAGAACCTTCTCCGGCTAATTTCGGCGAAATATCGGATGTTATTAAAAACGGTGTCGATTATATAGTGAAGTATCGCCAGGATGATATGAGCAAGGCTAAGCCTTCCAATATCATTAAATTAGGAGAAGGGGGCGTTATTCAGGTAATCAGATAAAAATGAAGAAGAGCAAGCAGGCCGGGAAATACATATTATCGGATTATATATCGGCTTCCGTTGCATGGTTGCTGTTCAATATCCTTCGTTATGAGGTGTTTGCTATCGACGAGGGGGCAAGCAGTCTGCTCGACTACCTGCAATATCCGGGTGTGCTTATTGGACAGGCATTGATTCCTTTCTTCTGGCTGATTCTTTATTATTTCTCCGGATACTATAATAAGCCGTTTGGGAAATCCCGTCTGACCGAGTTGTTTACGACGTTTATTACGGTGCTGATCGGGACGCTTGTTGTATTCTTTGTCCTGATGCTCGACGATATTCCCCGTTCGATCAAGGTATACTATAAGCTGTTCTTCGGCCTGTTCGGTTTGCAGTTCATCGTGACTTATATTCCACGCCTGCTGATTACACAGGACGGTGTCAGCAAGATAAAGAGCCGGGAATGGGCGATGAATGTGCTGGTGGTCGGTGCCGGAGGAAAGGCTGTCCGTATCGCCCGCGATCTGTATCGGATGGGATATAATATTTACGGTTTTGTTTCGGAGAATGACAAGACAGCCATCAAAGCCGATCGTGCCCAGGTATTGGGGACGGTGCAGGATATTCCGGCATTGATGGAGAATGGGAATGTCGATGAGATTGTTTTGGCTGTCGAATCGAGAAACAATAAGGAGTTGTTAGCTATCCTCTATTCGCTTTATCGTTACAAACGGCCAATAAAAGTATTGGCAGACCGGTTCAATATGTTGTCGAAAATTCAGATCCGGACCATTCGGGGAATCCCTTTAGTCGATGTGACAGACAATAATTTTTCACCGGCTGAACAGAATATTAAGCTTTTTCTGGATAAGGTTTGCTCGGTAGTCGCCCTGATTCTTCTTTCCCCGCTATTTGTCTATATAGCCTGGCGGGTGAAGAAAGATTCTCCGGGGCCTGTCTTTTTCCGTCAGGAAAGGATCGGCTATCTCGGCGAGCCGTTTATGATGTATAAGTTCCGGACTATGTATGTGGATGCGGAGGAAAACGGACCGTTGCTTGCTTCGGAGGACGACTGCCGCATTACACCGTTCGGGCGGATCATGCGGAAGTACCGGCTGGATGAACTGCCTCAGTTCTGGAACGTACTGAAAGGGAATATGTCGCTGGTCGGACCTCGTCCCGAACGGAAATATTTTATTGACGAGATCGTAAAAACGGCTCCCTATTATTATTTGTTACATAACGTTCGTCCGGGCATTACTTCGTTAGGCATGGTGAAGTACGGCTATGCCGAGAATGTGGATAAAATGATAGAACGTATGGAATATGATATATTATATTACGAAAATATGTCGCTGACACTGGATCTGACAATTCTGATCTATACAGTTAAAACAGTAATTACAGGTAAAGGTATTTAAGATGGTAAACGAAGGATTATTCTATCGGTTCCTGCTGTGGCGGGATAAGCATATAAAAGAGAAAAATTTTATTTTGATCGTCAGTCTTCTGGTCGGGATCTGTACGGCAGCAGCTGCCATTATCTTGAAATGGATTATTCATCATATTCAACATTGGTTGACCGGAAACTTTAACCAGGACGGGGCGAACTACCTCTACCTGCTTTATCCGGTGATCGGTATTTTGCTTGCCGGTTTGTTTGTCAAGTATATCGTGCGGGATGATATCAGTCATGGGGTGACGAAGATACTGTATGCTATTTCCCAGCGTAAGAGTCGTATAAAACCCCATAATACCTGGACTTCTATTGTCGCGAGCTCTGTCACCATCGGTTTTGGTGGATCGGTCGGAGCGGAGGCACCTATCGTATTGACGGGAGCGGCGATCGGTTCCAATCTGGGACGGTTGTTCAGGATGGAGCAAAAGACACTGATGCTGCTTGTCGGTTGTGGGGCGGCGGGGGCTATTTCCGGTATTTTTAAGGCTCCGATAACCGGAGTGGTCTTCGTGGTGGAAGTACTGCTGCTGGACCTGACGATGACGTCTGTGTTGCCTCTGCTTATCACATCGGTGACGGCTGCGACAGTCTCTTACGTCTTTACGGGAACGGAAGCGATGTTTCCCTTCTCGCAGACTGAAGTGTTTGTGATCGAACGTATTCCATACGTCCTTCTGCTCGGCGTATTCTGCGGCCTGGTATCCCTCTATTTTACGAAGGTGATGAACAGGGTGGAGGGTATGTACCGGAAACTCGGCAAGTACTGGAAGAAATTCCTTGTTGGGGGTATCATGCTGAGTGTGTTGATTTTTGTATTCCCGCCACTCTACGGTGAAGGTTACGATACGATTTCGTCATTGCTGAACGGACAGTTCACACATATCATGGATAAGAGTATGTTCTACGGTCTGAACGATACCTATTGGGGGTTACAGATCTTCCTGACGTTGATTCTGCTGTTTAAAGTTTTCGCTTCGAGCGCGACGAATGCAGGTGGTGGATGCGGTGGTATTTTTGCACCCAGTTTGTATTTGGGGTGTATTGCCGGTTTCGTATTTGCTCATGCGTCTAACTTTTTCCCCTTTACGATGTATCTGTCGGAGAAGAACTTTGCCCTGTTGGGAATGGCTGGTATTATGTCCGGTGTTATGCATGCGCCGTTGACCGGTGTCTTTCTTATTGCCGAGCTGACCGGCGGCTATGAACTTTTCCTTCCCTTGATGATTGTCTCGGTCAGTTCCTATATCACGATCAAGATGTTTCTGCCTCACAGTATCTATTCGATGCGTCTGGCGCAGAAAGGCGAGTTGCTGACTCATCATAAGGACCGTGCCGTCTTGACACTCCTCAATACCGACAGTGTGATCGAACGTGATTTCCTCACCGTCTCTCCCGAAATGTCGTTGGGCGATATGGTGAAAGTGATAGCCAAGAGCGGACGAAACACCTTTCCGGTTATCGATGAGCGGGGTATTCTGTTAGGGCTTGTCTTGCTTGATAACATCCGGAACATTATGTTCCGTCCGGAGTTATATAACCGGTTCCATGTTTCCAAGTTCATGGTCTCAGCCCCTGCCAAGATACAGGTAGGGACACCTATGGAGCAGATTATGCGTATCTTTGACGATACGAAAGCCTGGAACCTTCCAGTTGTGGACGAGGAAGGACGATACATAGGCTTCATGTCCAAGTCAAAAATATTTAACTCATACCGCGAAGTGCTGGTAGAAAACTTTTCAGGAGATTAAAAAGATGAAAAAAGAAGATTTGCGAATCGTATATATGGGCACTCCCGACTTTGCAGTGGAGAGCCTTCGTGCCTTGGTTGAAGGAGGATATAATGTAGTAGGCGTAATCACGATGCCGGATAAGCCGGTGGGCCGCCATGGCAGTGTCTTACAGGCAAGCCCTGTAAAACAATATGCTGTTTCGAAGGGATTGCCGGTGCTTCAGCCGGAAAAGCTTAAAAACGAGGACTTCCTCGCCGAGCTCCGTGCATTGGAGGCCGACCTACAGATTGTCGTAGCCTTCCGTATGCTGCCTGAAGTCGTTTGGAATATGCCTCGCCTGGGCACGTTCAACCTCCATGCTTCCCTGTTGCCCCAATACCGGGGAGCGGCCCCGATCAATTGGGCGGTCATCAACGGGGATACGGAAACCGGTGCAACGACCTTCTTCCTGACGCACGAGATCGATACAGGTAAGATCATCCGACAGAAACATCTTCCCATAGCTGATACGGATGATGTGGGTACCGTACACGACTCTCTGATGACGATGGGTGCCGGTCTGGTTCTGGAAACTGTCGACCTGTTGCTGGAAGGAAAAACAGATGCCATACCTCAGGAAGAGTTCTACAAAGACCCGGCAGAACTTCGTCCTGCTCCGAAGATATTTAAGGAAACCTGCCGTATCGACTGGCATCAACCCTTGAAAAAGATTTATGATTTTATCCGGGGCCTGTCGCCTTATCCTGCTGCCTGGACAGAGATCGTGTCTCCGGAAGGTGTGGCGACCGTACTGAAAATATATCAGGCTGAAAAACATCCGTTCGTCCATAACTTGCCTGTCGGCACTATTTGTACGGATAAGAAAAGCTATGTGGATATCGCAGTGGAGGGCGGCTATCTTCGTCTTCTTTCTGTTCAGCTTGCCGGAAAGAAACGCCTCTCAATTACAGATTTCCTGAATGGTTTTAAACAAATTGGGGAATATGTCGTTTCTTAGAATAGGAAGCCGAGTGAGAAGCTCATGATATTCGTTCGCTTGTCAATACTGAGTGCTCCTTCCTTGCTAACGCCGTTATTGCCGATTTCGCGGAAATCGGATGCGACCTCATTCAACCCGAATTCATAGCTGAAATCGAAAAAGAGACGCCAGATATTGACTCCTAATCCGGCAGCAAGACTGATCCCGAAGGGTGTACTGTTGTCTACAAATTCCCGGGGAGTGTCTGTCAGATTTGTATTATAGCGGTTTTTGTAGTTGTATTTGATATTAGGACCAAACATCATGCTTAACGCATAAGGACCTTCTTTGACCAGGTAATATCCAACCATTACCGGCAGTTCGAGTGTGGCAGCTTTATAGGTGATCTTGTTTTTGCTGACAGGATTCTGAAAGACTGGCCCATCAGGCAGGATGCTTTCTTCCTGAGGAATGTTGAAACGAATGTCCCCCTCCGAATATTGCCAGGTAAGGCTTGGTTGTATGTAAAAACGGTCGATATTTACCCGCGCAAATATTGAGGCTTGGTAACCTACCTTATATTGCAGACGTATATCCTCCATTTCCACATCATCAATCGTCATGGAATTAACAATAGGAAATGCTGCGTTCATTCCGACTTTGCCTCCCCAGTTGAATGTCTTGTCTTTTATTTCGATAAATCTCTGGGCATTTACCGGAAAGCAGAAAGGTATTATCAGCAATAGCAGGTAAATCTTCTTCATCTTTATTTTTTCTTTTTGACTGACCAGCCGAACTTACCGACAAAGTCACCTAACCCGTAATATTTACCATGCGAATAGGCAAGCAGATCGGCACGTTGCATGTCGAAAGCTCCTGTTTCCGGATCCAGATATTTGTCGTCAGCCTGCACGTTTACTACATCGGCAATAAACATATCGTGGCTCCCCAACGCTATAACATCTTTTACCCGGCATTCGATGCAGAGCGGACACTCTTCAATGATCGGTGCATTGACAACCGAGGCTTTACCGGGCGTAAGTTTCATCTCTTCAAACTTGCCATGATCTTTGCCGGAGTTAACGCCGCACCAGTCGGTTGCGTATGCCAGTTCGCGGGTCGTCAGATTGATCACAAACTCCATGTTCTTTTTCAGGATCGGATAGGAGTGACGTTCCGGTCGAACGGATATATAACACATCGGAGGGTTGGTACAGATCGTACCAACCCATGCGACGGTTATGATATTATATTCTGAAGGCTCTGAGCCGCAACTAACCATTACCGCAGGTAGCGGATAGATCATCGTGCCGGGCTTCCAGTCTTGCTTCATAGATTATAGAATAAATTATTTAACGATAATATCTTCTTTGTTGATCTTGCGTTCGCAATAATGACATTTGATTGTGCCTTTTTCCTTGTCGATCACATCGAAGCGGGTCGGCATCGGTTCATTATTGGTGATACATTTCGGGTTATTGCATTTTACCAGACCAACCAGTTCGTCCGGCAAAGTAACCGTCTTTTTCTCTACAACCTCATAATCCCGAATGATATTCAGAATCACATTCGGAGCAATTAGTGCGATCCGGTTGATCTCTGCATCGCAGAAGAATTTGTCGGAGATCTTGATTACACCTTTACATCCCATTTTGTTGCTGTGGAAGTTGTTACCGATCGTGATTGTATTGTCCATGTTTTCTAGTCCCAGCAATTTTGCGACTTTGAACAATTGGCTGGGGGGGATATGGTCGATGGCTGTGCCGTTCTCTAAAGCGGCAACCTGTAATTCTTTTTTCTTTTCTGCTGACATAGCTTTATAATTGAAAATGGATAATTGATAATTGAAAATTAATGAACTGGGTTCTTATTCTTCAACAGGGATTCCCAATACTTCACAGATGATGGCCTGTCGGGCAAACAATCCATTGCGCGCCTGCTGGATATAGTAGGCTTTGGGATTGTCGTCCACATCGTATGCGATCTCGTTTACACGAGGCAGCGGATGCAGGATACGCAGGTTTTCGCGGCTGTTCTTCAGCATGTCATTTTTCAGTATATACACATTTTTCACACGTTCGTATTCTTCGAGGTCGGTGAAACGTTCGCGTTGTACACGGGTCATGTACAGGATGTCCGTCTGGTTGATGATCTCTTCCGTAAATTCGGTATATTCGTTATATTTGATGCCGTGTTTGTCGCAGAAGTTCTTTTGTTCGTCCGGCATGCGGAGTTCGTTCGGAGCGATGAAGTTGAATGTCGGATTGAAATGAGACATTCCTACGATCAGCGAGTGCACGGTACGTCCGTATTTCAAGTCACCCACCATTGTGATGGTCAGATCGGTCAGCTTGCCTTGTGTCTTTTGGATGGAATACAAGTCAAGCATGGTCTGTGAAGGATGTTGGTTTGCACCGTCTCCGGCATTGATGATAGGGATATTCGTTACTTCCGAAGCGTAGCGGGCTGCGCCTTCCAGATGATGGCGCATGATGATAAGATCGACATAGTTACTTACCATCAGGATGGTATCTTTCAGTGTTTCGCCTTTGGAAGAGCTGGTCGTGGAAGCATCGGAGAAGCCGACTACACGTCCGCCCAACCGGTTTACGGCAGTCTCAAAACTGAGGCGGGTACGGGTGGAAGGTTCGAAGAACAGGGTCGCTGCTACTTTGCCTTCCAGCACCTTACGGTTCGGATTTGCTTCAAACTTCCTGGCGTTATCCAGAATACGAAGAATGTCCTCTTTGGAACATTGATCGATAGAAACTAAACTTTTACTTTTCATTGTTGTGTATATATCTGTCTTATGCCTACAAAAGTATAAAAAAATGCATAGACAATGTCATGGCTTCTGTTATTTTTGTCTGGATTTAGTGTTTGAGGTTATAGTGTAGAAATGCGAATATTTGCCATTTATTCCGTAAAAAAGAACACTTTCTTGGTGGAATATAGTTATATATTTGTGTGACAGTAATTAAGATAGATGCACTATTATTATTTATCCATATTCACATTATAATAATAGGCTTTGAAACCGAACACCTGACAGGCTTTAATTAAAACTGCTGGCTATGAAATTAAAATACCATTCAGTAACAGGGGATAATTGTAGTGCTTGCGTATAAAACAATTAGTTAGTAGTCTCTCTGTTCTGAATGGTTATTTTTTTGTTCACCTCAAGTCTATTATTACCGGAGGCAGTCTTTCAGGTTTCTCAGGTCACTGCCCGAAACATTCTGGAATACGCTTAATCCGAATTCCGGGATAACGGCCATTACATGGTCGAACACGTCAGCCTGGATGCCTTCATATAATACCCACTCCTTTATGGAAGAAAAGAAATACAGTTCGATGGGAATGCCTGTTTCGGTCGGTTGCAACTGCCGGACCATGCAGGTCAGTTCTTTGCTTACTGCGGGCAGGCTTCTCAGGTAGTTTACCAGATAGGCCCGGAAGACACCTATATTGGTCTGCCGCCGCCCGTTGACCAGGATAGACGCTTCGATCCGGTGTTCCTCGTTGTATGCCTTCAGCTCCTTTTCCTTTTCATCGATATAGTCTGTCAGCAAAGATATCTTGCGGAATTTGGCCAGCATTTCCGGAGTACAGAAACAAACGCTGTTCATATCGATATTGATAGAGCGTTTGATACGCCGTCCGGGAGATTCGGACATGCCGCGCCAGTTCTGGAAGGCATCGCTGACAAGGGCGTAGGGCGGTATAGTCGTAATGGTATTATCGAAATTCTTTACTTTAACGGCATTCAGCGTCACTTCGATAACCGTTCCGTCCGCACCATATTTGGCCATCGTGATCCAGTCGCCCGGACGGAGCATATCGTTGGCTGATAACTGTATGCCGGCAACAAATCCCAGGATCGTGTCTTTGAATACCAACATCAGGATAGCTGCCGAGGCGCCCAATCCGGCGAACAGCGTCGTTGGCGATTTCCCGATCAGGATGCTGATGATCAGTATAGAACCGATAAAGAAAACCGCTACCTGCAACAGCTGGATAAATCCTTTCAGTGGTTTGTTCTTAAGGGATTCTTTCCTGTTGTATATCTCGTGCACGACATTCAGAGATGCACTGATGAAACGCAGGGAAACGGCAATAATATAGATCTGGCATATCATTTGCAGGATTCCCAGGAGCTTGGGTGTTTCCTCTGGTGGGAAAGCCAACGGTAACAGCGCATATACCAGTATGGCCGGTATCATGTGCATCAGTTTGTTAATGATCTTGCGCTCAACGATCAGGTCGTCCCATTGGTTACGGGTCCGCTTTGCCAGGCGTTTGAACATATTCAGGAAAATGTAACGACAGGCATAATCGATCCCTACAGTTGCCAGGATTATGAGCAACAAGACAATTAGATTGTCTATCTCGGTTGCCGAGCTGCTGATAATACCCCATTCGATCAAATGATTGTTAACCCATTCTTGTATTGCGTGCATAAATAAATCATTATTAATTACCTGCAAAGCTACAAATTTCTGTCGTTATTCCGAATACTGATACACTTTCAGTTCGAACTTCGGGACCATGGCGAAGAAATGGTCGAAGATATCCGACTGGATGCGTTCGTATTCCTTCCAGACTTTGTTGCGGGAGAAGAAATAGATCTGGATGGGGACACCGTACTCGGTCGACTGCAACTGGCTGATGATTAAATCCAGATCGGTGTTGACAACCGGAAGGCTTGTCAGGTATTTCTCCACATAGGCACGGAACACTTGTGAATTGGTGGGCACGACGCCTTCATCCGGCTTATAATCGGCAAGTAGCGGAATCTTTTTGCGGAACGTGTCCAGCATTTCCGGCGTGCAGAACTTGATGGTGTTCAGGTCGAGGTAGATGGATTTCATCACCCGGCGGCCTCCCGATTCGGTCATCCCCCGCCAGTTCTGGAAGGAACCGTTGACGAGCGTGTAGGGAGGAATGGTGGAGATTGTGTTATCAAAGTTCTGGATCTTAACCGTGTTCAATGTGATCTCCAGTACGATGCCGTTTGCATTGGAGCCGGGAACTGTGATCCAGTCGCCCGGCCGCAACATATCATTGGCCGAGAGCTGTATGCCCGCCACAAACCCCAGTATCGAATCTTTGAATACCAGCATCAGGATGGCAGCCGAAGCTCCCAAGCCGGCAAGCAGCGTGGCTGGCGATTTGCCGATCAGGATGCTGATGATAACGATCCCGCCGATGAAAAAGACCAGCACCTGCAGGACCTGCATGAAGCCTTTTATCGGCCGATTCTTGCTCACAGGCCGCAGGTTATACATATCCAGAAAGACAAGGATAAAACCGTTGATAGCCAGCAAGAGGACAAACACAATATAGACAGCACATATTTTCTGGGAGATCAGCAGGAGCCCTTTCCCTCTGATAAAGGCGAGTGGAAGCAGGGCATATACCAAAATCCCCGGTATGGTATGAACCAGATGATGAACGACTTTACGCTTAATAAGCAGCGTGTCCCATTGGTAGTGTGTGTGCTGTGCCAGTTTTTTCATGCTGCCGACAAAGATCGCCTGGCAGAGGTAATCCAAGCCGACTGCCAGCATGACCAGCAGTACGGCTATGATTATCTCATCGAATGTATTTGCTATTTTGGGGTCGATGCCCCAACCGGTCAGGATGCTGTTCATCCAGCTACCTAAGTTTATCATATTGTGTTTTTATTGGGATAACAATTAATTATCCGTTTGGTTTATGACATGGGTGGATCAGAGATACTAAAAGTTCTGTAAAAGCGGGTTACCCTTACAGAACTTTTGTTCTCTGCAAAATTAATATGTATTAATCCTTAACTTTTCAAAGCCTCTTCCAGGCTGATAGCCAAAGCATCGGCGACGCCTTTGCCATAGGCGGGGTCGGCTTTGTAACAGTTACGGACGTGGCGTTGCTGGATGAACAGTTCGGCTCCTCCTATCTGACGGGCTGTGTTCTCGAACAACAGTTGTTGTTCGTCGGCAGGCATCAGGCGGAACAGGTCGCCGGGTTGGCTGTAGTAGTCGTCATCGTATTCACGTTCGTTGTAGTTGTAGATAGCGCCGTTGGCGGGGTAGGGCGGTTCCTTGTTTTCGGGTGAGTCTTTCCATTCGCCGTAGCTGTTGGGTTCGTATCCTTTGGTTGCTCCGTAATTGCCGTCTACACGCATGGCTCCGTCACGGTGATAGGCGTGGAACGGGCAGCGTGGTTTGTTTACCGGGATCTGTTCGGAGTTTACGCCCAGGCGGTAACGCTGTGCATCCCCGTAGGAGAAGAGGCGTCCTTGGAGCATCTTGTCGGGCGAGAAGCCGATGCCGTCGACGACATTGATCGGGTTGAAGGCGGCTTGTTCCACTTCGGCGAAATAGTTTTCCGGGTTACGGTTCAGTTCGAGGATACCTACGTCCTGCAAGGGGAAGTCTCCGTGTGGCCAGACCTTTGTCAGGTCGAACGGGTTGATACGGTAACTGTCTGCTTGTTCGGTCGTCATCAGCTGGATCTGGAATTTCCATTTCGGGAAGTCTCCTTTTTCAATGCTTTCGAACAGGTCACGTTGGTGTGACTCCCGATCTTTGGCAATGATGGCTTCTGCTTCCTGGTCGGTCAGGTTCTTGATACCCTGCATGGTTCTCAGGTGAAACTTCACCCAGATACGTTCGTTCTCGGCATTGATGAAACTGTACGTATGGCTTCCGAATCCGTGCATGTGGCGATAAGAGTAAGGGATGCCGCGCGGACTCATCGTGATGGTGATCTGGTGCAATGCTTCGGGAAGCAGTGTCCAGAAATCCCAGTTGTTGTTAGCACTACGCATGTTTGTCTTCGGATCGCGTTTGATGGCATGATTGAGGTCGGGGAACTTCAGCGGATCGCGCAGGAAGAACACCGGCGTGTTGTTTCCTACCAGGTCCCAGTTACCCTCTTCCGTATAGAACTTCATGGCAAAACCACGTATGTCACGTTCTGCATCGGCAGCTCCGCGTTCTCCGGCTACGGTCGAAAAACGGACAAAGCAATCCGTTTTCTTGCCTACTTCGCTAAAGATAGCGGCTTTCGTGTATTTGGTGATGTCGTGGGTGACCGTAAAGGTACCGTAAGCGCCGGAACCTTTGGCATGCATACGGCGTTCGGGGATTACTTCCCGGTCGAAATGTGCGAGTTTTTCGATCAACCAGGGATCTTGCAATAAGACCTGGCCACGCGGACCTACTGTCTGCGTGTTCTGATTGTCTGCTACGGGACGCCCGTTGGCAGCAGTTAGCTTTTTGTTATTCATACTGTTTTTTATTAATTCGTATTCTCTCAGTTTTACTTTATCCTTTTAAATAGAACTGCTTGTCTACAGATATTGTTTTTAACTATGATGTAAAAGTAAGATGTTCTTAAGCTCTTGTCAAATAGTTAATTTCAATACCTGTATAGACTTACTTTATTTCCGGCTGAACCTGTCCAGTACTTTCTCCTGGAAATCCTGCATCAGTTCGTAGAAGCTCGGGATAAACATGGTTGCAAAAATGGTGTTGACCGCCATACTGAACACGACGGCCGCACCCAATGACAGGCGGCTTCCCGCCCCGGCTCCCGTAGCAAACAGCAGGGGCATGACACCCAGCACGAAGGCAAACGAGGTCATCAGGATCGGGCGCAGGCGGACGTGGCCGGCTTCGAGGGCCGATTCGCGTATCGGATTGCCGGCTTTGTGGTAGTCACGGGCGAACTCGACGATCAAGATACCGTTCTTGGCTGAGAGGGCGATCAGCAGGATGATACCGATCTGCGTGTAAATACTGACCGGAACACCCATGACGAAACAGCCCAGGATTGCTCCCAACAGGGCGATCGGCAATCCTAAAATGGCGGCAATCGGGCTTGTCCAGCTTTCATACTGGGCGGAGAGAACCAGGAAGGCAACCAACAGGGCCATGGCAAAGACGAGCATCGTCGTAGAACCGGCTTTCGTCTCCTGATAGGCAACGGAGGTCCATTCGTATCCGAAATTATCGCCCAACTGTTCCTGTACCAGTTCTTCCATGGCCTGTATCGCTTCGCCGGAGCTGTATTCAGGGTTGGCGATGCAGGTGATGGAGGCGGATTTATACATATTATAAAGGTTGATCTGGTCTAACCCCAATTGTTCCTTTACTTCGGTGAAGGCAGAGAAGGGGACCATCTTCCCCGCGTTGTTCTCGATGCTCAGGTGCATGACGTCGTCTATGATCTTCTGTGCCTCTCCGTTGGCTTCGATCTTGACCTGGTAGATACGTCCGAACTCGACGAAGTCGTTGACGTAGGCAGCTCCCATGTAGTAGCTCAACGTAGAGAATACCTGGTTGAGCTGGAGGCCTGACAGCTGCACCTTGTCACGGTCGATCTCCAGTTTGTATTGGGGAACGTTCGCCTGGTACATGCTCGAGAGGCTGAGCAGTTGCGGTTTGTTGCGGTAGGTCTGCTGAAGGGTTTCGACGGCGCGTTGCATCTCCGTCGGGCCGAGGTTTTTACGGTCTTCCAGTTGCAGTTGCAGGCCGCCCGAAGCGCCCAGTCCGGGGATAGCGGGGGGAACCATTGCAAAGATCTGGGCTTCCTCGATGCCGTAGGCTTCGCGGTTGAAGCGGTTGACGACGGCTGAGGCTGTGTGCAATTTGCCTTTCCGCTCGTCCCAGTTCTTCAGGATCACGAAATAGGTTCCGGCATTGGAGAGTTCGCCGCCGCCCATGATGGAGAAGCCGTTTACACCGATATAGGTCTTGACTTCCGGGTAACCGTCGAGTATCTTGTCGATCTTTTTCCCGACCGCCTCCGTACGGTTCAGACTGGCGGCCGGGGGCAGCTGGGCTGATATCAGGAAATAGCCATCGTCTTCTTCGGGAATGAAAGTGGTAGGCCAGCGCATAAACATGATGATAGCGACGGCGGTTATGACTCCGAACACCAGCATAGTGACGACCGGGCGTTTCAGCATGCGGCCGACAATATCGTCGTACAGGCTTTGTGTTTTGCCGAATACCTTATTGAAGGCCTTGAATACAAAAAACTTCGGTTCTTTGTTGGCTTGCAGGAACAGGGCGCAGAGGGCGGGCGTAAGCGTCAGCGAGTTGAAACCGCTCAGGACGGTGGCGGCTGCGATTGTCAGTGCGAATTGCTTGTAGAGCTGTCCGGAAATGCCGCCGATAAAAGTGGTCGGGATGAACACCGCCAGCAATACCAGTACGACACCGACGATCGGGCCGACAATTTCACCCATGGCCTCTGTCACCGCCTCGCGTGCGGTGTATTTCCCCGTGTCCATCAGGCGTGACGAGTTTTCCACCACCACGATCGCATCGTCCACCACAATCGCTATCGCAAGAATCAGCCCGAACAGTGTCAGCGTGTTGATCGAGAATCCCAATGCAGACATCACAGCCAACGTCCCGATCAGGGAGACGGGAATGGTGATACAGGGGATGATGACCGCCCGGAAGTTTTGCAGGAAAAGGAAGATCACGAGGATCACAAGCGCGGTCGTTTCGAGGAAGGTGACGAGCACCTCGTCGATGGAAGCGTTGATGACCTGCGTCGTGTCTAATGTAACATCATAGGTGACGCCTTCCGGCAGGTTGGCGGCCAGTTGCTTCATCTTGTTTCGCACCCCTTTGGCCACTTCCAGGGAGTTGGAGCCGGGGAGCTGGTAGATGGCGATGGCTGCACTCGAATGGCCTTTCAAGCTGGAGGTGACGTTATAGGAAGAGCTGCCCAGTTCGATGTGGGCGACGTCTTTCAGCCGGAGGATCTTGCCGCCCTCTTCGGTACGGAGGATGATGTTGCCGAACTCTTCCGATGTGGTGAGACGACCTTTTACGGTCAGCGTATATTGAAACGGGTTGTCTGCTTTGGCGATCGGTTGTCCGACATAGCCGGCGGAGACCTGTGTGTTCTGCGTTGAGATGGCCTGGAAGATCATATCGGGAGTCAGGTTCCGGATACGCATGGCGTCAGGGTCGAGCCAGACGCGCATACTGTAGCTGCCTGCACCCATGACGCTGACAGAGCCTACACCCGGCAGGCGGGTCAGCTCGTCGGTCATGTTGAGGCTGGCGTAATTGCTCAGGTACAGCCCGTTGTAGATGGAATCTTTAGAACTCAAAGTCAGCATCATGACGATGTTCGACGATTGCTTCTTGGTCGTGATGCCTTGTACGATCACGACTTCCGGCAAGCTGCTTTGTGCGATGCTGACGCGATTCTGCACCATGACGGTCGCCATGTCGATGTCTGTCCCGACGGCAAACGTGATGGTCAGCGAATAGGCTCCCGAGCTGGATGAATTGGAGCTCATGTAGAGCATGCCGTCCACACCGTTCACCTGTTGTTCGATGGGCAATCCGACGGTCTGTGCGACCGTTTCCGCATCCGCACCCGGATAGACGGCCGAAACCTGTACGGTCGGAGGTGTGATCTCCGGATATTGTGCGATCGGCAATATATGTAGCGTGACCAATCCGGCTACCACCAGGATGAGTGCGAGGACGGTAGCGAATATGGGTCTGTTGATGAAGAATTTTACCATAGCTGTTTATTTTATAGGCTTAATACTCATACCGTCCCTTACTTTCAGCAGGGCTGTTGTCACATAGCGTTCGTCCGGGTGGATGCCGCTGATGACCTGCCGGAGGGTGTCGTTCACCAACTGTCCGGGTTCGATGTGGCGGTAGCGTACAATGTTCGAATCGTTGACGATATACAGGAATTTCCCCAACTGGTCGGTACCGATGGAGGCATCGCGCACCAGGACGGCATTCTTTTGTTCGCTGTAAGGCAGTGTGATGGTGACGTAGAGGCCGCTCTTCAGTTCGCCGTCCTCATTCTTCAGGTTGGCACGGACATTCAGCGTCCCGGTCGAGAGGTCGATGTTGGGGGAGAGGTAGTCCAGCGTGCCGGTGTAGGTCTGGCGTCCGTCCTGTCCGGCGCGTATGGTGACGTGGGTCGGCATTTTAATGTTGGGATCGTTCTGGGCGGCAATCAGTTTCATGCGCATGAACTGGTTGTCTTCGATGTTGAAATTGGCATACATCAGGTCGTCCTTATATAAGGTGGCCAATGTGACGGGTTGGGCAGCTCCGTTGATGTAGTTGCCAACGTCGTAGCTGGCCCGGGTCACGCGACCGTCGTAAGGAGCCCGTATGAAGCAATAGCTCAGGTTGGTCCGGGCTGTTTTCAGGGCGGCTTCGGCATTGCGTACGGAGGCTTCCATCTCGGCGGCCGTCGATTGTGCTTGTAAGACTTGTATCTGGCTGACGGCACCGCTTTTGGCGGCTTCTTTCATGCGTTCGTAGTTGCTTCGGGCATAATCTACCTGGGCTTTAGCCGTGTTGAGGGCGGCTTCCGCCTGTGTAACATTATTCTGGTAGACCTCCGGCTCGATCACGAATATCAGGTCGCCTTTTTTCACCTTGGCTCCCGGCACAAGTTCGGACGATTGCAGGTATCCGTTCACACGTGCAACAAGATTAACCATCCTGTCCGAACTCAGATATCCCGGATAATCCTTTGTCAACGTAATATCTTTTACAACCGGCATCGCCACGCTAATAGAAGGCGCCGGCGTTTCCGTCTGCTGTTTCTTCTCCTCACATCCCGCCAGCATCACCACCGCCAGCCCCACAATCCCTATTCTAAAATACGTCTTCATCTTCTTATTTTTTAATTCTTAATTTTTAATTTTCAATTTCCCAACCTCCCCCTAACGCCTGATAAAGCTGTATCAGGCTAAGGAGGGAAGAACCTTTCGCCTGTGTCAACTCGTTTTCGTAGGAAAGGAGGGAGCGTTGGGCATCCAGCACGTTTTGGAAGGGAGTCAATCCCTGCTTATAGAGATCGAGAGAGAGTTCCAGTGTCTGTTTCCCTTGGTTGACCACTTCCCGGAGGGCAACGATCTGTTTGATCGAGTTTCTGTAGGTATTCATTGCATTATCCACTTCCTGGACAGCCGTCAACACATCCTGGTTGAACTGGCGGATCGACTCGTCGAGTTGGGCTTTGGCAAGCCGTGTGGCCTGTGCCAGTTTACCTCCCTGGAAGAAGTTCCAGGAGATGGACGGAGCGATTTCGTATGTGAGACTGTTGTGGTTTGCCAATTTGTCGAAGTCGTGCGATGCAAACCCTACAGACCCGTTCACAAACACTTTCGGCCACCAGTCGGATTTGGATGCTCCGAGGGAGGCAGCTTGTGCATTCACCTGCCGCTCGGCTGAGCGGATATCCGGACGGCGAAGCAGAAGATTGGCCGGAATGCCGATACCGACCATTTCGATATATTCCGGCAGCGGTTTTTGCGTCTCCATAATTTTGCGGGCATCCTGGGGGTAGAGTCCCATCAATACGCCTAAGGCATTTGTGTATTGGATAATACCGGCTTCCAACATCGGAAGGGAGGCTTTTGTGTCGTAGTAGACGGATAAAGCCTGCGCTACGTCGAGCTTGGAGACGAGCCCCGTCTCATATCGTTTCTCTGTTATCCTGACGACTGCCAGTTGGGATTGGCAGTTCTTTTTTACCACTTCCACTTCCTGTTGCAGTTCCCGCAGGTTGATGTAGGCGGAGGCTACCTGTGCACAGAGGGACACCATCACGGCATTGTAGTCCTCTTTCGACGCAGCGAAGTTCTCTTTTTGTGCCTTTACACGGTTACGGATACTGCCGAATACGTCGATCTCCCAGTTCATCGAGAGGGTGGCATCACTATATTGGGTTGTTGTCTGCGGCAAGCTACTGGTGTTACCGCTGGTTTGCTGGCGGGTCCAGCCGGCCGAGAGTCCGAGGGTGGGCGAGTAGCTGCCTTGCTGGATACGGAGGTTCGCTTTAGCCATTGCAATACGGTCTGCCGCCATCAGTACGGAGTAGTTTTGCCGGACGGCTACTTCGATCAGCGAATCCAGTACGGGGTCGTTGAAATTCTTCCACCACTGGTCGTCTACCGGTAATGTCTGTTGGAAATTACTGTCGTCTTCCTGCCACGCCTCCGGCAATGCGTGATCCAGGTATTTGTGTTCCCCTTGTGCCTGTACCGTCACAGGCAAAATCAGAGAGAGCACAGCATAACACCATGTACGTATGTGCATAACTTTTTTGTTTAGATTTAGCCATTAAAGAACAGACTTATGGTAGAATTGTTTGTCTCTTTTTATTTCTTTCTGTTTATTTTATCCTCTTCCCTGTCTTGCCTGGTTGATTCAATACGCTGTCAAATAGTAAGCCCTTTCGTATTTCCGTCTCATAGTAATGGTTTTGGCAAATCATAACTATGACCTACCAAAACCATACATATGTGAATAAGTAATGTTGAAAGAAGATGGATTTCCAACAAATGCTTTATATATTTTATTTGAAGGAGCTAATCTTGGTTTCCGGGGGATTATTTGTCTTTCCTATATTATCATCGGATTCATCTTTTTGTATATAAATAGTTTGTGTAGGAAAAGCAAAGTTAAGCCCTACTTTATTAAAAGAAGCCAGTATTTCCATATTCATATTTGAAGTTACTCCTAAGATATCTCCTTGCTTTTCTATGAAGTAAATATACATGATGACCAATGCCGAGTCTGCATAATTTGTAAAAACGGCAGTGATATCTGATGGTTTGGAAGATACATTTTCTACTCTTTCCGGAATAGCTTTTAGAATTTCCAGCGCCTCTTTCATTTTTTCGGGAGTTGTGTCATATGTTAGTCCGATGTTTAACACAACACGGCGCATCGGTTCGGAAGAAATATTGATGATATTCGCATCTGTAATCTTGTAATTCGGGAAGGTAATAATACGTTTATCATAATCCATCATTTTTGTGCTTCGAACGCCTACATCGACAACCGTTCCTTCAAAGCTATCCACGCGAATCGTATCCCCTATACTGAACGGTTTGTCAGTTAAGATTGTGAAAGCACCGAAAATATTTTTTACGGTATCCTGTGCTGCTAAAGCGAATGCAATACCACCTATACCCAAAGTACCCAACAAGGCACTGATGTTCACTCCAATATTACTCAAAGCCATTACAAGTCCAATGATCCAGACAATAACTAAAATTGTTCTTTTGATGATCGGCATCATCTTGTTAACCTGGCCGTTAGGCTTTTTCTCCCAATAAAGCTCAAGTAAACCACTGAATAGCCGGGCGAAAATCCAAGTAATATTCAGAACAATCAAAATACTGTAAGTATTGTCTATAACCTTCACAAAGGAAGATGGATAAACCAGCCGGTGAATAGCTATCCAGATACCCAACAACATGATAGCAAATTTAATGGGCGACTCCAAAGAGTAATAAATAATATTGTCCAGATGGTTCGGTGTACGCACGATAAATGGCTTAAGAACCTTTTTGCTAAACAACGCAAATAGTTTTACAATTATAATTGCCCCTACAATTATAAGAATGGAAATACCCCAAGTTTCTAGCGTATTACCCCATAATTCTTTTTCTAACATTTTTAAAATGAATTTTAATTAAACATCTTGTTATCTAAAACGGTAAAACTCAACCTATCGGTCCATCCTTTTGTATTTCTATGATTTTGGTTGCTACGGCATATTCATCCGGGAATATTTTACCACCCATTTCGTTTGCCCATGCTTTGGTAAATTCTGCACCTGTGTAAATAATGATAGCAGAATAGTAAATCCAGGTAATGAACACAGCCATGAATGCTGCTGCCCCGTAAACTGTTCCTACATTCGCGATACTGATATAAAGGGATATTCCCCATTGTCCTATCAACAGCAAGATTGTCGTAACAGTTGCTCCGATAAAAATGTCTTTACTTTTTATTTTTGCATCCGGCAGTATTTTAAATATAAGCATGAATATGATGGTCGTAACACCTATATTCAGTATGAGACCCACTATTTTGACCAACGACTCTGCCACATCCGGGTAATTATTTATGAATCTGTCACTCAAATTCTCGATAATATTTGAAATAGTGAATGTGATCAAAAGGATGAAAGCGAATACAAGGATAATGGAGAAGGAGAGTAATCTGTTTTTTAAATATTTCAACCAACTCTTCTTGGGTACAGCCTTTATTCCCCATATCGTGTTCAGTGAACTTTGTATTTCTGCAAAAATGGTAGTCGCACCGAAAATAGAAACCCCCAGACTGACGACGGTGGCAAAGGTTGATGAATCGCTGTCAGCTGCATTCTCTATGATTGTGCGGAGGGTCTGCACCACGTCCGTTCCCAGGATCGGCTCCAGTTGGATATATAGTTGTCCGGTTAGATCCATGTGGAAAAACACTCCAAGAGTGATCAGCAGAGAAAGGAGAGGGATGGTCGAAAACAGTGTTGCATAGGCCAGCGATGCGCTCAGCCTGGGAACACTGTCATTCATAAATCCCTGAATCATATCCTTTACTATCTTAAATAGTAAGGATATTGTTAGCTTCTTTTTACTTTTCGATAAACTATTCATTTAACCGGAAATTTATTTCTTTATCCAAACAGCCAGATTGCAGGCTTCTACGGAAAAGTCACCATTCCCTTCTTCATCCAATGTTACTTCATCGGGTATACTTCCGGTTATTTCATGCCAGACTTCGCCTTTGTGTTCTTTTCCCAAACTCATTATCTTATTTCCAGCTTCATCATTGGACATTAAAAAGACCAGGCCAGAGTCAGGATGTTCTTCATCTCCTGTACGGATAAAACCGACGGTCGAAGGGTGATCGAAATATTCTATTTGTTCGCCGTAGGCGTATTTACGCCTTGCATCCAGCAGAATGTCGATGATTTTGGTATGGGGAGATTTTTCCCCCTTCATTCCATAGTAATCTCCGTAGAAAAGGCAGGGATAACCGTCTTTCATCAATAAAATCAGTCCGTAGGCCAGCGGTTTGAACCAATCTTCGATCTGTGATTCCAAAGAACTGCCGTGTTGCGAGTCGTGATTATCGACAAAGGTTACAGCTAATTCGCAATGGTGTTCGACCAAAGTATTCTTCAGAATATTTTGCATATTGTAATCCTTCTTTTCTAACGATGCCTGGAACATATTATAGTGTAACGGCACATCAAACAGATTAACTTTATGACCTACCGCTTCTACATAATTATCCAGTGTTTCCATGTCACCGTTCCAGTATTCTCCTACAGCATAAAAGTCATTACCTCTTTCACTTCGTACAGCATCGAGGAATTGGGCAATGAACTGGTCTTTCATGTGTTTGATCGCATCCAAACGCATTCCGTCGAGGTTCAGTTCATTGGAAACCCATTTTCCCCATCGGTTTAATTCGTTAACTACCTCCGGATGATCCAGATCAAGGTCGTTGCATAAAAGGAAATCGTAATTCCCATTTTCGCCGTCTACACCGTCGCTCCACGCTTTTCCTTCTCCTTGAATTTGAAAGATACCGCTACGCTTTTGGGAATCGTCGAACCCCGTTCCTGAGAAGTGATACCAATGCCACTTAAAATCCGAATATTTATCTTTACGACCGTGGAAGCTGTAACCGGTCCACCCCTGTATCTCAAACGGCTCTCCTAAAGCTGTATTTCTTTCGTTGGGATCGACTTCAACCACCATAAACTTTTCAGTAAAGTCACCTCCGGCTTTATGATTCAGAACTACATCAAGATAAACGGCTATATGATTTTTGTGCAGTTCGTCAATCATTTCTATCAGTTCATCTTTCGTGCCATATTTGGTGCGCACGGTCCCTTTTTGTTCAAATTCGCCAAGGTCATACAAATCGTAGGTTGCATAACCTTCATCCTGCTGTTCGTCAGCTTTGTATGCCGGTGGAATCCATACTGCCGTCACACCGATATCATGTAAATGCGAGGCATCCTCTTTTAATTGTTTCCATAACTTCCCGTCATTCGGGAGATTCCACTCAAAATACTGCATCATTACACCATTTTCCATAATCTAACTCTTTTTTAGTATTTAATAATACGAACGAAAATTATTTAATAATTCAATCCTTCTTTCTGGATCTGCTTTGATCATCTTTTGCATAAATCCGGCTAATTTTATGGAATTGATTTCGTAGAAACCTATTCGCATAAATATTGCTTTGATCCCATCTTTCTCATAAAGCTTGTCAAACCGGTGAAACCAGGTAGGCCGGACAGATGCGGGTTTATAGTCCCTCTCTACTAACATACGGATAAAGTATAGTCCTCTGTAATAGAACTCGTCAACTCGAAGAATGGCATCCCACTCGATTTCATCCCGGATAGTCGACATCTCTGTGATACCCTTCCCCGTCAGAATTATGTAAGGTTTTCTATCGAAATATGTACCGATACCAAAAATCAAACACAAAACGGAAAGGATAATGAAACTCCACCCGACTATGTTTTTGTCGGGAATTTGCAAGAATAACCAACCTGCTGTTACCAATAAAATACTGACAATGATGATTACGAATGCTTTATTTCTGGATTTATATATAACGATCCTGTTACCCATACTAAACTGTCTTACTTTATTGTCGGTATAATATTAGGGCTGAAGAAGCTGCAATTGTAACGGCTCCCCCCTGTATATTATCCAGACCGTCCATACTGATTTGTCCGTCACGGCATACAACTACCCATTCGCCTTCAGGGATGCTGATTTCCGCCTGATTCCGGTTACCGTTGTAAGCAACCAGGATTTCTTTCCATTCGTCGTTGTTGGCGTGTTCTCCTAAAGTGTAGGCTATTACACCGGAATCACCTGTATCCATAAAATGGAGCCATTGTTGTAATCCCTCTACCGTAGGAATACGGAATGCAGGGTGAGCTTTGCGAAGGGCTATCAATTCCCTGATATAGTTGAAGAGATCACGATTTCTGTCCTTTAATGACCAGTCGAGTTGGTTGATAGAGTCCGGTGATTTAAAACTGTTCGGCTCCCCTTGCTTATCCTGCATAACCTCTTCACCACTACGGATAAAAGGGATTCCCTGCGCTGTCAGTAACACGGTATGTATCAATTTGTCGATTGGCATGAGCTCGTCGGCTGCATGATCGCCATGAACAGATAGTTTCAGTTTATCCACCAATGTATATCCATCGTGACAAGCAACGAAATTAATCATTTGGGAAGGAGCACCGGCATAGGGACCATCGCAATAAAGCAATCCTCCGTAATCGACTTGCGGATGCTGTGTTCCTCCAACTATACCGTATTTAACCGGCTCGAAATGACCGTTAATGTTTCCGGATGCATATCCGGGTTCTTGCTCATCGAAAGTGCTTCCTTTCAATCCGTCGCGAAATTCATCGTTAAAAACGGCAATGCCTTCCATTTGTCCGACATGTTCCTTGACAGCCCGTTGTTCATACGGTAACGGAGAATCGGCTGCGACCCAGCCTTCACCGTAAATAAAGATGGTCGGATCGATTTTTGACAGTTCTTCTCTCAAACGATTCATTGTTTCGATATCGTGTATTCCCATCAGGTCGAAACGGAAGCCGTCAATATGGTATTCTTTAGTCCAGAATTTTACCGATTCAATAATGTAATGTCGGACCATTTCACGTTCTGACGCTGTTTCATTTCCGCATCCGGATGCATTTGAGTAAGAACCATCCGGATTCTGTCGGAAAAAGTATCCGGGAACTGTCAGGTTGAAATTTGAATGATCTGTTGAGGCCGTATGATTATAGACCACATCCAGTACGATTCGGAAACCATTTTGATGTAAACTTTTAACCATCTCTTTAAATTCGCGGATACGAACGACTGGGTTGGCAGGATCGGTGGAATAACTTCCATCCGGCACATTATAATTTTTAGGATCGTATCCCCAGTTGTAGTTATTATCCTCCAGACGTGTTTCATCCACTGTCGCAAAATCGAACGAAGGCAGGATATGGATATGTGTTACACCGAGTTCTTTCAGATGATCCAGGCCTGAAGCTTCACCTTCGGGTGTCTTAGTACCGGTCTCGGTAAGAGCCAGGAACTTTCCCTTATTTTTTATACCTGAATCAGGAGCAATACTGAAATCACGATGATGTAACTCGTAAAGAATAATGTCGGAATACATTTTTTGTTCAGGTGACTTATCTGAATCCCAGCCTTCCGGATTTGTCTCGCTCCAATCGATCACAGCGGCCCGATTACCATTGATACCTACAGCTTTTGCCCAAATACCAGGTGTTTCCTCCAACCATTCTTTACCTACTTTTATCTGGAATGTATAAAAAGAACCTTTCAAATCACGGTCTATGTTTATACGCCAGATGCCGTTGTCCTTTTTATTCATTTCTACCTGTTCTTCCGGTTCGCCACCGTCTCCGGACAGATATAGATTTAATCGCACCAGATCCGCAGTCGGTGCCCATAAAGTAAAAATGGATTGTTCGGGTGTATATACCAATTCCAGGTCATCACCATAGTAACACGGATACTGGTCATACTGGCCTGACTGTTCCGCAGACCAATGATTTTTTAAATTCTCCATACGAATAAATTTAATATTAGTTTAACCGATAATACAATAACATGTTTGAAAGATAATTCAACTTTTATGCCCTCGTATATTAAAACAATCAAAAAGCCTAAATTTCCGGCCTTAGCTGAAAAAATATGTATTTTATTCTTTCGAAATATAAGGCTCTATTATATGTATAAGAATAGTGGCGGTTGTTTCGAAATTAGACAATATGTGCTGATTTATTTTTCGATTATCGAAACTGAATTAATTAGTTAAATCTGTATATGTGTATAATGCTTGTTTTTGTGTGATTAAGTTGCATAATATAAAATTATTGTTAATTGGTATCTCTGTTTTCGAACCATTTTTTTATACGGCTTGTTTCTTTTACGTGTATGGTGATAAGTAGAGTTTAAAACCTGGCCAGGTACTCTTCGTTGCTTATTTATATTGTAATTTAGTATTCATCTTTAAATTTTTAATTATGAATTTTATTTGGTATATCCTTATAGGGATAGTGTCCGGCTTTATAGCCGGAAAGATTATGCGTGGAGGAGGTTTTGGGATCCTCGTTAATTTGTTAGTAGGCATTATCGGAGGTGTATTAGGTGGCTGGGTATTCGGCCTGTTAGGAATTGCTACTGCAGGTATCTTAGGAAGTCTTATAACTTCCGTTATAGGAGCTGTTTTGCTATTGTGGATTGTTTCTTTTTTCAGGAAACCTCACAATGCTGAGCTATAATTTATTGTTCATTTATTATTAATCGTTTTAAACATTTCAGATTATGGAAACTAATAATTCAAAATTTTGGATTGGACTGGGTTTAGGTTCAATCATCGGTGCAGTCGTATATCGTTTTTCTTATTCTTCATTGAGCAGGCAAGTAAAAGAAAAAGTTTATCATTCTCTCCACAGACTTCATGGAGGAGCAGAAGTTATGATGGATGAAGCAAAAGATAAAGTGCTGGATGCCGGTACAAAAGCTGCAGATAAAGTTGCCGATGGAACTTTTAAGGTTGCAGAAAAAGCTGATGAGATGAAGAATAAAGTACATTCTTATGCAGATTATGCAAAGAAATAGTTTTTATTAAATAGTATGATGTTTAATTTAAAATGTTGAGTTATGTTTTATCATGTAAAATATTTGCAGTATAACGCTCGTGTATCTGCTCCGGACCCACGTTTTGCACGCTTATTATTAGAACAATTCGGAGGTGCAAATGGTGAATTAAAAGCTGCAATGCAATATTTTGTTCAAGCTTTCAGTTGTCGCAATCCCTATCCTGAAAAATACGATATGTTGATGGATATTGCAACCGAAGAGTTAAGCCATTTAGAGATTGTAGGAGCCACGATTCAAATGTTGTTAGGGCCAGTTAACGGTGAGATGAAAGATGTAGTTGAAAATATGGAAATCAATAAAATGATGAATGGTAAGGCTGCAAAAGAAGATTTTATCCACCAAGCTTTTACGAATCCACAGTTTTTGGTAATGGCTCCGGGTAGTCCGATGCTAACCGATAGCAATGGTAACCCATGGAATGCTACTTACGTAACAGCCAATGCGGAACCTACTGTTGATTTGCGGTCAAATTTGGCAGCTGAATCTCGGGCAAAGATCATGTATGAATATCTTATTCCTTTCACTGATGATCCATACGTAAAGGAAACATTAGACTTTTTGATGACTCGTGAAGTTGCCCATTTCCAGCAATTTGAAGCTGCATTGGATACTATCAAGCCTAATTTCCCTCCAGGTGTTTTCCAGACAAATCCTAAATACAGCAATCTTTATTTTGATATGTCGATGAGTGAAGATGCGCGTGGACCATGGAATGAAGGTACGAGCTCTAAATTGAATGAAGAATGGTTATACATTAACAATCCTCAGGATTATGTTTCTTCTTCGGATGGTTTGACAGAGGTCACTCCTAAAGGGACAGAGCGTACGGAGAAAATGGTGAAAGAAATGGATAAGAAACTTGGCAAAGAGCGGAAAGATAAAATTCTTTCTAAAACTCCACAAAAAGATATGCAATGGAGTCATTATCATTCGGTTAAAAAGAATCGTGAAAAATGATCATTAAGAATTCTAATTGATTGGTTTAGATTGCTCTGATTCTTGTATGTTTTGCTATAACAAATAATATGAACTGGATCAGGGTAATCTTGCCTTAAGTTATTAATTAAAAATTTAAAAGTCATGGGATTAATTTGGTCAATTGTTATAGGTATCGCAGCCGGTGCAATTGCTGGCTGGATCATGAAAGGCAGGGGATTCGGTATGATTATTAATCTGATTGTCGGCCTTATCGGCGGTTTGTTAGGTGGTTGGATTTTTACTCTTTTGGGTTTGGCAATGTATGGTATCTTAGGTAGTTTACTATCTTCTGTTGTCGGAGCCGTTATTTTATTATGGGTTTTATCTTTATTTAAAAGAAAAGTTTAAGGTTTATATGGTAAAAGTTTTACAATTAAATTAAGTAATCATGAAAAAGTTTATAACTTTAGTAGTTTTATTGACTATCTCATTAAGCGCTTTTGCGCAAAAGGGTGATTTCTCATTATTGGGGAATTTTGGTTATCAAACAGATTTTAAGCGTGTTATGCTTGGTGCTCAAGGACGTTACAATTTGACGAATCACATACGTCTGGCTCCAGATCTGATGTTTTTCTTTCCTAAAAACAAAGTCACAGGGCTTGACATTGATGTGAACGCTCATTATGTCTTTAATCTGAATGCAGACAACCTGTCTCTTTATCCGTTAGCAGGTTTTAATCTGCAGAATAATTTTCAAGGTAAACAGACCATCAAAGGCGACGATGGCAAAGAAACCACTATCGACTCCCATAGTTCGACGAATTTTGGATTTAATCTGGGAGGCGGCCTTACTTATAATATAAATACACGCAATTTCCTGAATGTCGAATACAAATATGTATTTGGCAAAGACAACTCCTCCGTGATTGCTTTTGGTTGGGGTTACCGTTTTTAGTAATCAAATTTATATCGTTTTAAATAAATAGAAAAAGTTATGAATAAAATTATTATATCAATGGCGCTTTTAGGCGTTATGCAGATCTCTTATGCCCAGGAAAAAGAAGGTTACAGTACAGAGCCGGCACATAGTGCCACGTTTTTGAAGAATGGTTTTTGGGATAATTGGTTTATTGGAGCCGGTGCCGGTGCTAATATATATTTTGGTGACAATAACAAAGATGCCGATTTCTTCAATCGCTTTACAGTAACACCGGAATTTCAAATCGGTAAATGGATTAGTCCGTATTTAGGTACCCGTATCAAAGCTGCCGGTCTGACAAACCTGCATACATTCAATGATAACGCAACTATTATGTCGCGTAACCGATATGCCAGCTTCCAGGCAAACTTAATGTGGAGTATTACTGATTACTTCATGAAATATAGTTCTGATCGTGTTTATCAGCTGGTTCCTTACGTTGGATTCGGATGGGCTTTCGGCTGGGACTATAAGAATCAACCGGAATATGCAATGGGACATATTCGTGATAACAGTATGACACTGAATGCCGGTCTTATCAATAATTTCAGATTGTCAAACCGGGTTACTTTGTCGATTGAATTTGCTGCAACGGCATTGAAAAGCGAATTCAACCAAGTAAAAACCAGCGGTAATTATGATATATTAGGTACGGCTTCTGCCGGTTTGGTCTTTAATCTCGGAAAAGATGCTACTTTTTCGGAAGCAGAGTTAAGGAATCCGCTTGAGATCGATGCCTTAAATAGCAAGATCAATGAATTGTATGAGCAAAATCAGATTCTGGCACAGCGTCCGGTAAGTTGTCCGGAATGTCCACCAACAGAAGTTATTACTGAAAAGATTGTGGAAACCAATCCATTGATCAATAACGTAGTACTGTTTAAGATAAATCAGACAAAAGTCGATCCTTATCAAGGAGTGAACATTTATAACATTGCTCAATATCTGAAGGATAATCCACAGTTGAAAGTGAAAGTTATCGGTTATACGGATAGGAAGACCGGAACAGCTAAAATCAACGAAAAGTTGTCTGCTGAAAGAGCTCAGAATGTAGCCCGAATTTTGATTGACGAATATAACATCAGCCGCGATCGTGTGGTAGTGGAATGGGTAGGGGACCGTGAACCTCCATTCGATAAACCAGAATGGAATCGTGCAGTAATTCTTTATGTTGAATAATCCGTATATCTCAGAACCGTTGCCTGACTTGAAAAAAGGAGTACCTTCAGTAATCAGATAACCTCTTGCATACTCGCACCTTTTTAGGTACTCACTTGAATCTGATTTATTATGAGATCACAAAATGAGGGGAGATTTTCATCTCCCCTCTTTGCTTTTTCAGAGGAACAGGTATTCCTGGTATAGCTCTTGAGTTAATAAAAACGGTCACAGAAAAATACTCTGTGACCGTTTTTATAGTTTAAGAATGTGGTTGAGATTAGTGGAAATCCCTTAATGCTTTTTGCAACTCTTGGCGTGCAAAGAAAATACGGCTTTTCACTGTCCCTAATGGTACATTTAGCTTTTCTGCAATTTCGTTGTATTTATAGCCGCTCAAAAACATAGAGAAACAAATTTTATAATCTTCATTTAATTCGTTGATCGCTTTTGTAATCTCCTTAATTTGGTAGGCTTTATCCGGCGAGTCAAATCCGGATTCATTGACAATATCCAAATTATATAAATCTACGCTTGAATCAACAAATGTCTGGATACGTACTACCTTATGATAGTTGTTAATAAAAAGATTACGCATGACAGTTAAAACCCATCCTTTGAAATTAACGTTGTCAACGAATTTCTCCTGATTGTTTAAAACTTTCAGCGTTGTGTCCTGCAGTAAATCCAAGGCTTCTTCCCGGTTCGCGGTGAGCATGAGTGCAAAATTCATCATGTTTTCTTGTAAGCCTAATAATTTTTGTTGAAATTGTGTTCCATTCATATTCCTAACTTTTTGAATGTTGAAAAAAACGGTTATGTTCTGTGTCTTAATGCTTAATTGAATACAAAAATAGAAGAATACGATCAAAAAAGCTAATTCTTTTTAGAAGATTAATGTTTAAGGCTTGATCTTAATATTTTTGTGGTTAAAATTCTTGGTTGTGAACAGTATATTCAACTTTTTGATTATGATAGTATAAAATTTGCAAGCTAAATAACTCAAAGATTATGTTCGTTTGTTATGTGTAGTATATTAAATCGTATTATCCTTTATTTAAGCAGTAAATGTTAGGCTTGATGTGTTGGATTAATTTCTTATATTGTCTGTTATTGGTATAGATAATACCCGGTTAAGAAATCTGTTCCTTTTACATTGTTGTATGATAATCGTATATCCGTGTAGTACCTGTATCCAAGTCTGTCGGGCAAACCGTCTGATAGGCTTATAGTAATGGTTTTGTCAAATCATACCGATGATTTGACAAAACCATTACTATAACTTCAAATTCACATCATACCGCAGATTTACTTTTACTAAGATTTGAATTTCTTGTATTTACTAAAAAATATGAGGTGAAAACTAGCGGGATGAAGTGAACCGTGCCGGATTCGAACCGGCGACCTCTGCCCTGTCAAGGCAGCGCTCTAAACCAGCTGAGCTAACGGTTCGGGTTGGCAAATATATAAGAAAAGAATTGGATAAAAAACAATTCTTGCAAATTTTTCGAATATAAAAAAAGGATCTACCTCATTAAGGTCATGAATGCCTTTCGAGGTAGATCCTGAATAGAAACAGGTTGTATATATAGTTTGGCTAAATGTGACTTGATTTTGACTTATTCTCTGCCTCCGCCCAATGCCTGGTAGAGGTTTATGACACTCTGTATCTCAGCAAAGCGGTTTGCCGTTTGTGACAATTGTGCACTGAGCAATGATTGTCGGGCGGTCAAGACCTCCAGGTACGTTGTTGTTCCATGCTCCATCAGCAGGGAAGTACTTTCCAATGCCTTTTGAAGGGAAAGGATCTGTTTGTCGAACAAGATTGTTTTCTCCCTGCTTGTCTGGCAGGCGACCAGAGCATCGTTTACTTCGCTGCCGGCATTCAGAAGTGTCTGCTGGAAAGCCAGGCTGGTTTCTTCCTGCTGTGCTTTGGCTATACGGTATTGTGCCATAATTTGTCCTTTATTAAACAGTGGTTGTGTAAGTGATCCGACAGCCGAGGCCAGGAACTTTCCCGGGTTGACAATCATGCTTCCTGCCGAGTTTGTCCAGCCGGCGCTTCCGCTCAATACAATAGACGGGTAGAAAGCAGAGCGTGCCTGATTGGTTCCGTAAAAAGCCTGTTCTAATGAGCGTTCAGCTGCGCGGACATCAGGGCGATTGGCAAGCATCTGTATCGGGACGCCGACAGCCAGGTCGTCGGGGAATTGCTGTCCTTCCAGTTTGCCACGCTCGTAGGAGCGGGGAGTTTCGGCGAGCAGTAATGCAAGCCCGTTTTCCACCTTGTTAATCTGTTCTTTCAGGTCCAGGATGGAAGTCTGTACGTTGTAATAAACCGCTTCCATTTGGGAGGTCGCAGCCTCGTTAGCCAAGCCTGCATTCATCAGTGCACGGGTAGAGGCAACGGTCTCTTTCCAGGCTTCTGCCGTTTGTTGCGAGATGATCAGTTGTTCGTCCAGCATTAGCAACGTATAATAGGTGTTGGCTATTCCGGCGATCAACTGTGTCCTGACGGCCTGTTGGTAATCCTTGCTTTGTGCATACAAGGCTTTAGCCTGTTGCTTGGCATTACGCAGACGGCCGAAGATATCCAGTTCCCAACTGGCAGTGACTGGCAATGAATAGGTTTGAGTCGCCTTATGACCATCAAAGCTGCTTACCATTCCCTGAGGGGCTAAAGCGAATGAGGGCAAGAACGCGAGCTTGGCCGACATTAAAGCAGCTTCAGCTTCATCAATGCGCAGATGTGCCGATTGCAGGTCGGTATTGTTTTGTAATCCCTGTTCAATGAGGGTTTGCAGTTGCGGGTCTGTAAAGAGCTCCCGCCAGTCCATATTGCCGAGACTAACCGTATCGTCTACTGCTACCTCTTCGCCGTACAAATTGTCGGGAGCGGTAGTGGCCGGTTGATATTTATTGTATATCCCGCAACTGCTCAGTAGAACAGTTGCGGTTGTTAACAGGATTATCTTTTTCATATTTCACTATTATTTTCTTTGTTAAATTCACCGCGTTCGGTCAGGCTTTTTTCCTTTTCCAAGGCAACTTGCACATCGGCTTCTTCTGTCATCGGTTTACGGATCTTTTCCTGCAAGAACTCGAAAATGATGTAGAATACCGGTACTACAAACAGTAAGGCCAGTGTTCCAATAGCCATACCGCCGACAACACCTGTTCCTAAAGAACTGTTACCATTGGCACCTGCACCTGTGGAGAACATCAACGGAAGCATACCGAAGATCATCGTGAGCACGGTCATCAGGATCGGTCTGAAACGAGCCTGTGCGGCCGAGTAGGCTGATTCGACGATGCCCATTCCTTTACGACGGCGTTCGATTGCAAATTCTGTAATCAGGATCGCTGTCTTCGATAGAAGTCCGATCAACATGATCACACCTGTTTGCAGGTAAATATTGTTTTCCAGTCCGAATATTTTGGCGAACAGGAAGCTACCCATCAGTCCGAACGGCACCGAGAAGATGACGGCGAACGGTACCAGGAAACTTTCATACAAACAGGAAAGGATCAGGAATATGAGCACGATACAGACAGCATAAATGAAGAGTGTCTTCAATCCGCTGTTTCCGGCTTCTTCACGTGCCATACCGCCGTATTCGTAACCGTATCCGGTCGGAAGGACCTGTTCGGCAACTTCTTTAATTGCATTTTGTACTTCACCGGAGGAATATCCGTCAGCCGGGTTGACATTGGCAGTGATACAACTGTACAGATTGAAACGGTTGGCCACTTCTGCTCCCTGAACTTTTTTCAGGGTGACGAATTGGCTGATCGGTGCCATTTCCGCCCCGTTCCTGACGAACATATTGTTTAACGAATGCTCATCCAGGCGGTATTCAGGAGAGGCTTGCATCATCACGCGGTAGACTTTACCAAACTGGTTATAGTTGGAGATATACGCACCGCCGCAATAGCTGCCCAAGGCATCGAGTACCGTTGCCGGCGAAATGCCTGCACGTTTACATTTGGCTGCATCCACATCCACTGTAACCTGCGGGAAATTCATAGCGTATGAGGTGTAAGCCATTTCAACCTCCGGACGCTGGTTCAGGGCGCCCAGGAACTTCATTGCGTTCCCGTAGAAAACCTCCATATCGCCACCGGTCTTATCCTGAAGGTTCAGCTCGATGGAGTTACCCATACCGTACCCCGGAATCATACCCGGTTGGAAACAGAAGATTTGTGCTTCCTTAATCCCGTGGAACTGCGCGTTAAGGCGTGACATCACTGCATTGGCTGTATGTTCGCTACCTTTCCGGTCGTCCCAGTTTTTCAGACGGATGATGATCGTACCATACGAAGTTCCCTGTCCTGCAATCAGTCCGTATCCGGTGATTTTTGCATAATGTTCCACTTCGGGTGTCTCTTTGATAATACCTTCCACCTTGTTCATCACTTTGGTTGTTTCCTCCAGTGTGCTACCGGGTGAAACGCTTACGTTAATCATCATAACGCCCTGGTCTTCCTGGGGTACAAGTCCCGTTTTAGTAGTGTTCATGAAATAGGCGAGCAATACGATCGTAGCAACCAATGCTGTCCATACCATCCAACGATGGTGGATAAAGAAGAGCACACCTTTCTTATATTTGCCCAACATGGCGTTGAACGACGCATTGTATGCTGCACGCACCCGTCCGTTGATGCTTTTCTCACTCTTTGTCCCATCCGAAGGTTTCATCAACAGGGCGCATAAGGCCGGACAGAGTGTCAAGGCGCAAATACAGGACAATCCTACGGCTGTAGCCATCGTTACGCCGAACTGCGTATAGAAGATACCGGAAGTACCGCCCATAAAGGTAACAGGTACGAATACCGCCATGAACACACAGGTACAGGAGATAACGGCCATAGTCACATCGCTCATTGCATCTTTGGTGGCCTGATAAGGTGATTTATAGCCGGCATCGAATTTCGCCTGCACGGCTTCCACCACGACGATGGCGTCATCCACCACCGTACCGATAGCCAGTACCAGGGCGAACATCGTCAGAATGTTGATACTGAAACCGGCAGCCATCAGGCAGGCAAATGTGCCGACCAGCGAAACAATGATGGAAATGGACGGTATCAGTGTACTCTTGAAATCTTGCAGGAAGAAGTAGACGACCAAAATTACAAGAATAATGGCAATAAACAGGGTCTCGACCACATTGTGGATGGATGCGAACAGGAAGTCGTTCGAACTCATCAGTGTGACAAACTCAGTTCCTTCCGGCAACTTTTCAGACATCTCGTCCAGCAGATTCGTTATCTTTTCATTGACGGTAGTTGCATTGGCTCCTGCCACCTGGAAAGCGATGAATGTTACGGCCGGTTTGCTGTCCATCTCTCCATGGAATGCATAGGACAGAGCACCCAGTTCCACATCGGCAATGTCCTGCAGTTTCAGGACGGAACCGTCTGCGCTTGACCGAATGACTGTATTCTTGAATTCTTCCACGCTTTTTAATCTTCCACGATATTTCATCGTAAACTGGAAGACATTTTTCGAGTTCTCACCCAGCGAACCGGTAGGCGCTTCAATGTTCTGTTCGCCCAATACCGCTGTTACATCCGACGGGACCAGTCCGTATTGCGCCATTAGCTCCGGTTTCAGCCAGATACGCATACTGTATGTATTACCCAACTCCATCACGTCACCCACACCTTCGATACGCTTAATCTCCGGGATGACGTTAATGTCCAGATAGTTGGCGAGGAATGTCTCATCGTATCGCCCGTCTGTGCAGGCGAGTGTATTAATCTGCAGGAAACTGGTCTGGCGTTTCTGTGTAGCCACGCCGATTCTCGTTACTTCGGCCGGCAACAAGCCCTGAGCCTTCGATACGCGATTCTGCACGTTGACCGCAGCCATATCCGGGTCTGTTCCCTGTTTGAAGTACACCTGGATAACAGCCGAACCTGCATTACTTGCCGTAGAAGTAATGTACATCATGTTTTCCACACCATTGATACTTTCTTCCAGTGGCATGATTACACTGTTCATCACAGCCTCGGCATCTGCACCTGTATAATTGGCAGTTACGTATACCGTAGGAGGTGCGATGTCCGGATATTGCTCTACCGGTAAGGTAAAGAGCGAGATTAGTCCGATAATCAAAATCAGCACGGAAATGGATATAGCCATAACCGGCCGTTTTATAAATATATTTCCTTTCATATTCGATCATTTATTTAACTTGTGTACCTTCACGTAATAGACCGGCACCTTCCGATACTATTTCATCACCTGCTTTCAACCCGTCAAGCACGACGTATTCGCGACCGTTATTCACTTCGGCGACCGTTATCAAGGTGGAAACGGCTTTACCGTCCACTACTTTATACACAATTGTTTTATCCTGTAGCTGTACGGTTGCTCCCTGTGGGATAACAATACAGTTTTTATAGGTATTCGGGATAATCACATTCCCCGATGCTCCGCTATGAAGCAGGCGTGATTCGTTAGGGAATACGGCGCGGACACCGACTGTTCCTGTCTGCCGGTCGATTACTCCGCTGATCGATTCTATTTTTCCTTTTATATCATATATGGATTTGTCGTTGAGCTGGAGTTCCACTTCCGGCATATTAGCTAATGCTTCGTCCATAGTCCCGTACTGCCGGGTCATACCTAATAGCTGATTTTCCGTCATTGAAAAATAGACGTACATTTCCGAATTATCGGAAACAGTTGTCAGCGGTTGGGGTATGGAAGGGCTGACCAATGCACCGACACGGTAAGGGAGCATGCCGATAACTCCGTCACTCGGGCTTTTTACCTCTGTGTAGGACAAGTTGTTACGAGCATTGATTTCCTGTGCTTCAGCCTGTGATAACTGTGCTTTGGCTGTCAGGTAGGTGTTCTGATTTGTTTTCAGATTGAATTCCGAAACGACTTTTTGAGCATATAGCTCTTTCGCACTGTTGTAAGTCAGTTCAGCCGTAGCCAGTCCGGCTTTTGCTGCTTCCACATTTGCGATAGCTGTCTTTAATGCCGCTTTGTAAGGGACCTGATCGATGATGAAAAGTACTTGTCCCCGGCGGACTTTCTGCCCTTCCGATACGCAAAGTTTTTCAATAATTCCAGATACTTGCGGATAAATGTCAATGTCCTGGCGCCCGCGAATTGTCGCCGAATAGGCAGTCGAAAGTTCCTTATCAGTAGGAGTTACTTTCATAATTGCATAATTAGCGTTCATCTGTACATCCGGTGTTTGTTTGCAGGATGTAAAACATAATACACAACCGATAATCCCTATCAGTCGTACCCATTTCTCACTTACTTTTGCCATTTTTTTACTGTTTAAATGATGAGGCGAAGGTAGGTGAAAACAGAACAGTGACTATTATTTATTTTTCGCTAAAGGTGTTCTATTTTCGTGATTTATTGTTTGATGTTATATAATTTCCTATTTTAGGGGTAAAATAGGATATAAATGGCGAAGAATAAAACACTTCTGTTATGATCATATTTCACATCTTTGTCATCATAAATAATATAAGTATGAAAAAAGGAACAATTAAGACAATCAGTATTGACGATTTTAAGGCCAATAGTCATATTATTGATTATGTGGATGATGACTTCGTTGTGATAAATAGTTTGGAAGATCTTCCCAACAGTAATGATACGGTGAGATTGAATTGCTTCCTTGTCATATTTTGTATTGAAGGATGTGTGCAGTTAGAAATGAATACTAAGACTTATATGCTTGAGGCTAATCACATGATGCTCTGTTTACCCACTGCTGTTTTAGGTCATACACTGATCACTCCCAAGCATAAAATAAGTATTATGGGGTTCTCAACACGCTTTCTTCAAAGGACAGTAAAAATGGACAAAGAAACATGGAATACTATTTCCTATGTATATAATAATCCTGTTAAATATGTAGAGGAAAGTGATAATTTCGTTTTCAAATTATATACGGATTTAATTATAGAGAAGATAAATCAAGCGCCCCAATTGTATTATGGTAAAGAGATCATGCAATATCTGTTTTCCGCTCTTTTTTGTGAGATGATAGCCGATCTGAAAATGAGTGTTGATCATCCGGAAGAGGCAAAGAAATTAAAGGACGGGATGAAGCAGGCAGATTATATTTTTAAGAGGTTTATGGAGAAACTATCAATGGACAACGGATCTCACCGTTCTGTGCAATATTATGCGAATGAGCTCTTTTATACGCCTAAATATCTGTCGAAAGTGGTCAAGCAGGTGTGTGGAAGAGGACCGCTGGATTTGATCAACGAACATACTATAGAGCTTATAAAATATCAGTTAAAGCATTCGGAGAAGTCAATCAAGGAAATAGCGGAAGAATTCAATTTTTCCAATATATCCTTTCTGGGGAAATATGTAAAAGCTCATTTGGGTATGTCTCCGTTGAATTATAGAAATTCGGAGGAAAATTGAACAGTTATCAGGGGACGCAGAGTACGCAGACGGGCGCAGAGTGACGCAGACTTATTTTTATAACAAATATTATCTGCGTTATTCTGCGCCCGTCTGTGTAATCTGCGTCCTCTAAATTTATTGGAGATATTCGACTAATTTAGCCGGCAGGTAGAATGTATTGTTTTTATCAACATATACGATAACGGAGTTCAGGCGAACTTCTTCCTGGCCTTTTTTGCCGAGCGTCACGATGTTGCTGAACGGAGTAATATTGACCTGCTTCTTCTTGTTCTTTACCACCAACGAGGGGGAACCTTTTTCGTCTTTTGCCGGGATAATTTCGCATTTGAAATCTTTGAAGACCTCTGTGTGAGGAACGAAGTTTTGGGCAGTCAGATCTTCCAGCGTATTGTGTGTCATGCCGAACAATGCACAAAGATAATGGTTCAACTCGATGTTGGTGTGCATCCCGATCGGCAGGCTGCCGCGATCCGGATGATAAGCAGCCAGGAACACTTCTTCTCCGGTATGGCCGCCTGTTGTAAATCCAAAGCATGTTTTGGATGTCAGCAGTTTGGACATAAAGGATGTCAGAGAACCGCTGTAAAGAGAACCTTTACCATCTGTCGAACGTTCACTTTCCGGAATCGGGCTGTTCTTGTAGTCTTTGCAGTGGTTTAAGGCATCCAACTCTTCGGGTGTCAGTTCAAAACCGGCATATTCGCGGAAGATATTCTGTACTTCAGAATTTGGCAAACTGTTTACTTTTTTTGCAAATCCTTCGGCTGTCAGCTTATAAAGAGAGAACTGGTGGAACAACTGGTCTTTCGATAGTTTGTCATAGCCTGTACAGTCGCGACGGCCGATGCTGATACCGCTGTTGCCGTGGTCCGGAACCATGATGACGGCTGTTTCACCATTCTGGCGGGCAAATTCCAAAGCGGCACCGCAAGCACGGTCGTAAGCCAGGAAATCGGTTGCCATACCGACCGGATCGTTGGCGTGTGCGGCCCAGTCCACTTTGCTGCCTTCTACCATCAGGAAGAAACCGTTCGGGTTTTGTGATAGCTTTTCAATCGCTTTGCGTGTCATCTCTTCGAGAGAAGGCTGTTCGGCCGGGTTGCGGTCGATGTCGTAGGCCATTTCTTTGTCGCCGAATAAAGCCCACATATTATTGCCTTTATAACTGCGCATACCGTTGATGTCGTTTTTGAAGACGCCGTAGCCGTTCCCTTTCAGATAAGCTTCGCTCTCTTCGGGGAGCAGGGAAACACCGCCGCCGATCACGACATTCAGGTCGTTGTGAGCCATCTGCGGAGCGATCCATTCATATTTGCCGCGATTGTAACTGTGAGCGGAACAGTCGGCCGGCGTTGCATGAGGAAATTCGCAGGTGAAAACCAGACCGGTCGATCTGCCCTGGAGCATCTTGGCTGCCTCGAGGACAGTTGTCAGCGGCTGGAAAGCGCGTGCCGGGTCGGTCGGGTAGATATCGTTATCTCCGTCGTTTTCCGGATAAGTGGAGACATAGCCTGTGCGGCTCGGCTGTCCGGTCATGTAGCAGGACGTTGTAGGAGCGGAGTCGCCGATCGGAGCATTGGATGAATGCGTGCGGACCGTGCCGCACAGATACGGGTCGATGTTCAGTTTCGGCTTGTCGGGGTTGCTGTACCATTGCAGCCAGCGTGCCATAGAGACAGTCGCCAGCGATGTTCCGTCCGGTATCAGCAGAATGACATTCTTTACCGGTTTTACGTTTTCTACATCCTGGGCTTTTGCCGGCATGAAGATGACGGCCAGCAGCAGGAGAAGTGTAATTGTTCTTTTCATGTTCTTGCGATTTTATAGTTGTATGATATCCTCTTTAAACTGCGTAATCTTTTCCAGTCCGGTTTCCGTAACCAGGAAACTGTTTTCGATACCGACCGCGCCGACACTCGGTATCACGTACTTCGGTTCGAGCGCGAATACCATATTCGGTTCGAGCAGTTCTTTCGAACGGGGCGTCAGGACCGGAAGTTCGTTTATCTGGATTCCGATGCCGTGGCCTACGAACTTCGCTTGCTGCCGGGTTCCCATAAAATAGGCGCCGAGGCCTTCGTTTTCGGTAATCTTGGCAGCTATGTTATAAAGTTCGGCACAAGGTGTTCCCGGACGGGCGATATTCTCGATCTCGCTCTGGATGAGCAAGGCTGTCTGGTGTGCCCGGTAAGCCAGGTCGGTCAGGCGGCCGACGGAGAAGACACGTGTCATATCCGTCATGTAAGCCGTATAGTTTCCAGCCATATCCACCATAATGGCTGTTCCGTCTTTCAGAACCGTTCCGTTTGCACCCAGCGGGCAGGACGCATCCATTCCGCCGCCGCCCAAGGCGAAGTCGAAAGGAGAGGGGCTTTCGGCGTTATCTCCCGCCAGAATGCTTCCCATAAAGATGTCCATATTGGCACCGAAGGCGCGGAATATACCAATGGAGCCGTTCTTGCGCATTCGTTTTTCTATCTCGTACTGGAACTCGAGGTCTGTCATTCCCGAACGGAAACATTCGGGGATTTCGGCGTATGTCTTGGCGTGTTGCCGGGCAGAGATACGGAACATTTCGATCTCGTGCGGTGTCTTTATCTGGCGCAGATTACGCATCAGTGCAGTGGCGTTTGCCGTCTCTTTCGGGTTAAAGATCGCTTGCAGGCGCATATAGTCATTGTAGGTCAGCTCGTCTGCTTCGAGCAGGAGCATCTCCGGCATCTTCAGGCCGTGAGCGGCAAACAGTTCAGCCATTTGTTCCGGTTTGCGGATATATTCCACCTGGTCGCCGCCCAGACCGTTCGGGCGTTTCACGAAGAACCAGGGAGCGCCTTCTGCCGGGAGGTAGAAGTATCCGCTATAGATACGTCCGGTTGTATAATACAGGTTTACATCTACGGTGAGCAGGCATCCGTCAGCGTTCATCTTTTGCATCGCCTGCTGTATGCGATCCCATTTCAGCTTAAGATCGCCAATCAATTCTTTTTGTATCATTTCCAACTCTTAATTTTTATCCGGCATCAAAGATATTAAATTAATGCCGGGATTGGAATGATTCTTTGGATTAAATCTCCGTTAAATTTAGAATTGTTCGAGCACCTGTATCCGCTTTTCGATCGGTGGATGGGTGGCGAAAAGGCCGCTCAATCCGCTTAATGCGCTTTTGGCCTGTTTACCCGGATGCTGGATAAAAAGCTGGGCTACGTCTTCGCGGTGGACAGCTTCGATATCCGGGTCTGCCGATATTTTGCGGAGTGCACTGGCCAGGGCGAGCGGGTTTTTAGTCATCTCGGCCGAGCCTGCGTCGGCCAGGTATTCCCGTTTACGGGAGATGGCGAAGCGCATCAGCATTGAAAAGAAGTAACCGATGGCGGCTACAAAAAGAATCAGGATCATAAGGAGTGCCGCCCCGTTTTTATCATCTCTTTTCCTTCCTATGGAAGAATAATAGGCCGAGCGCATGGCTACCTGCGCCAGCATAGCGAAGATACCGACAAAGACGATGGAGATAATAAGCAGGCGTACGTCGTGATTGCGGATATGCGACAGTTCGTGGGCAATGACGGCTTCCAGTTCCTGGTCGTCGAGTTTCTCGATAATCCCTCGTGAAAGGCTGATCGTGTAGGTGCGTTCATTAATCCCGCTGGCAAAAGCGTTGAGGGAGTCGTCGTTGATGATATTGATCTGCGGCATCTTCATTCCCTGGCTCATGCAAAGATTCTCAACGAGGTTATACACCCGTTTGTTCTCTTTTCGAGACATCGGTTGCGAACCGGTTGCCGAATTGATAATGCTGGTATTCGCAAAGTAGGCAATGACGAACCAGAGCAGCACGCCACCCAAAACATAAGGGGCGATCTGCACGAACATTCCTGTTGCCAGTTGCACCGGTGTGATATCCGGCCGGTTACTTACCTCGGAAAGCATCACGAACAGGTAGCAAAACATAAATGTCAGCACGCATACCAGTACCGGGAAAAGACAAAGCAGGAGCAGGGAACGTAAGTTGTTCCTGCTCTGCTGGGTTTGTATACCTACGTATTGCATCCTTAGAATTTGATTTTTGGTGCTTCCTCGAGTGTTGCGCGTTGTTCGCCCAAGTCGAACATGATTTCTTTCTTGAAACCGAACATACCGGCGATCAGGTTCGACGGGAATGTCTCGACTGCGTTATTCAGTTCTTTCGTCGCCGAATTGAAATAGCGGCGTACGGCTGCCAGTTTGTTTTCCAGATCGGAGATTTCTTCCTGCAACTGAAGGAAGTTCTGGTTAGCCTTCAGGTCCGGATAGGCTTCGAGTGTGATCTTCAATCCGGCAAGTGCGGAAGACAGCGCATTTTCAGCCACGATCTTGTCGTCGATCGTCTTGGCGCCGATTGCTCCGTTACGGGCATTGATCACGCGCTCGAGAGTCTCTTTCTCGTGTGCGGCATAACCTTTGACCGTCTCGACCAACTGAGGGATCAGGTCATGGCGCTGTTTAAGCTGCACGTCGATATCGGCAAATGCATTTTCACGATTGTTCCGGAGTTTCACTAACGAGTTATACAAAGAAGCGATCCAGATTCCTAAGATCACGATAACCGCTATTAGAATGATTGCTGTCATAAGTCTTTACTGTTTATGTTATGGGTGCAAACATACGAAATTATTCAGATAATCCTCAATCTGTTGTTAAAAGTTTGCTTTCGCCTCGTTTTATGCTTATTTTTGTATAAATTCAAATAAAGATAATACTATGTTAGAAAAGTTCGATTATTCTCAAGTCCCACATGATTTTGCACATTGCTTTAATAGCGGTTGTAAACATTCCGGCAACTGTCTGCGTTATCAAATCACCTCTTATATCCCGAAAGAATGTTGGTCTGTCAGGGTTATTAACCCTGCGCAGACTGTTCCCGATGGCGATTGTCCGGGTTTTATGAGCAGCCAGAAGTTGAAATATGCCTATGGCATGAGCCATTTGCTGGACGATCTTCCATACCGGAAAGCAAAGGAAGTGAGGGCTGTTATGAGGGAACATTATGGAAAGACCTACTTTTACCGCTTGAAACGCATGGAGCGCTGTTTTACACCCGAAGACCAGCAATATGTCGGCAGCTTGTTCCAGCGCTTCGGCATAGAGAGGGAACCGACGTTCGACAGATATGAAGAAGAATATAACTGGGATAGATAAAAAGTTTCTCCCTAATGAAACTTTTGTTCCTTTAAGGTGAAACTTTAGTTCCATGCCGGAGAAACTTTAGTTTCACCCTTGAGAAATAGGTGAAACTTTTTAGTGTATTTTAAGATATCTGCCTCGAAAAATCCAGTCTTAAGTGACGAAAAACCTTAATAGATAGTCGAAAATCATTGTATGTCTTGAAAATTATTGACTAATTAAATTAGTCATATTTGATGGAGGTCATGATTTTTCGTTATCTTTGCGGCCAATTCTGTAAGTCTAAAGAGATAGATCTTTACAGAAGGACATATTTTTAAAAGAGCGTTTTAAGATATTATCCTTGTCATAGAAAATCGCCAATTTTCAAAACGGAACAAGTGTAATAACAACAGAAAACGCTCACGCCTGTGGTATATAAACTTCTATGCAGATAGTTGTTATATCATATCGGCGTGGGGCTGTTGTTTATTTGTTCCGTGGGTGTTTGGCGATACCTCTATGACAGATAAAATATTAAACAGTTCCCACGCTTTTTTTATCCAATTAATGGAAATCTTATCTGTCGGGGAATTGGGATAAGGGTATGATCTAACTTTTATGCTGTTTAACTCAATTGAATTTCTTGTCTTTCTCCCATTGGTTTTTCTGGGGTATTGGTTCGTTTTTAAGCCGTTGAAGTGGCAAAATCTGTTTATTATAGCTGTTAGCTATCTTTTTTATGGATGGTGGGACTGGCGTTTTTTATTATTGATAGCACTTACTTCATTCTGTAGCTATTTAAGTGGCCTTTACCTGGAGCGCTATGAAGGAGATCGTAAGAGACAGAAGTGGATCAGTGCAAGTAATATCACACTGAATCTCTTAATTCTATGTCTTTTTAAGTACTTTAATTTCTTTTCTGAGAATCTGGCTACGTTGTTCCAGGCTTTTGGTTTGCAATTGGATTTCGTTACATTGAATATTCTTTTGCCTGTGGGGATCAGTTTTTATACTTTTCAGGCATTGAGCTATACAATAGATGTATATCAGCATAAGATAAAAGCGACGCATGATCCGGTAGCCTTTTTTGCATTTATCAGCTTCTTTCCTCAGTTAGTAGCCGGTCCGATTGAGAGGGCTACCAATTTGTTGCCTCAATTCTCCCAGCCCCGCCGGTTTGATTACGATAAGGCGGTCGATGGAATGCGCCAGATGCTTTGGGGATTCTTTAAGAAGATGGTGGTTGCAGACAACTGTGCTTTGTTTGCCAACGGTATATTCGAGAATTATCAGACAATGAGTGGGAGCGCTTTGTTTATGGGAGCTCTTTTCTTCACGATACAGATCTATGGCGATTTTTCCGGTTATTCGGATATCGCGATCGGATGTGCCCGGTTGTTTGGCATTAATCTGATGCAAAACTTTAATTATCCTTACTTCTCAAGAGATATAGCCGAGTTTTGGCGTAGATGGCATATCTCGTTGACAACCTGGTTTCGTGATTATATCTACATTCCGTTGGGCGGAAGTCGTGTCGGTAAATGGAAGGGTTTTCGCAATACGATGATAATCTTTCTGGTTAGTGGTTTCTGGCATGGGGCGAACTGGACGTTTATAGCTTGGGGTGCCTATCATGCATTTTTATTTCTTCCGTTGTTCTTATCAGGTAAGAACCGTAAATACCGGAATACAGTGGCTGAAGGTAAACTGTTGCCTTCTTTTAAGGAGGTGCTTCAAATGGGAACGACTTTTTTATTGGTTGTCATTGGCTGGGTTTTCTTCCGTGCAGAGACTATAACACAGACGTTTGGGTATTTGCGGGGGATGTGTGACAGGTCGCTGTTGACGGTGCCGAAAATGCCTGGTATTGGGATTACACAAATACAAGCTGCAATCACTTTACTTTTTATGAGTATACTAATTATTATAGAATGGATTCATCGAAATAAGCAATTTGGATTACAAATTGTATTATATAATAATATTGTATTAAGATGGTCTATTTATTTAGTATTGTGCTTTTTAATACATCTGTATTCGGAAAATCATTCTCAGTTTATTTACTTCCAATTTTAATGTTATGAAAAGATTTTTATTAAATGTGTCACTTGTATCTGTGGTGTATGTTTTAGTGCAAACTTGCTTTTTTGTATTATTTAGTATCCCTCCGACTATTAGTAGCTCTTACTCGTTGGATAAGAAATTGTTTTATTTGTATACCCGAAATTTTGAAAAAAGAATTTCAACTATTGCTGTTGGTTCATCTATGACATTGAATAATTTACATTCTGAGACATTGGTGCAATATGTAGGAAATGATTTTTTTAATATATCATCTTGGGGGCAATCTATAGAAACAACATTTTACTTAAGTAAATTTTATATTGAAAATTATGTACCAACTACTTTTATTCTTGTTTCTTCGTTTCCTGATTTTAGTGATGATGGTGAAAATCATAATTATGAACTACCTACTTATGAGGACTTGGATGTGTTGTTAAATAAGAAGATGGGATACTTATATTTAAACTTAAAAAAAGATCCAATAAGAGTTACTCTTGAAAATGTAAGGACAAAAGACAGTACTCTTATTACATCATTGAATTTTGATATTAAAGGAGGGGTTAAATTAAATGTTCCAAAAGAAAAAATAGAACCCGGTAGATGGAATGAAAAATTCTCTTTCCCTAAAAAGAATACAAAATATCAATATGAATGTTTGGCCTCATTTTGCTCTTATTTAGAAGAAAAGAAAGTCCAATTTATTTTTATTCAACCTCCATATCGTAAAGGTTATGTTTCAACAGATGTAGATATGGCTAATGCTAATCATCATTATATGATTTGTGATAGTATTGTTAAAGCTCATCACTATCTATATTTGAATTATACGAATAGAGTTGAATTTGAAAATGATGATCTTTTTGCAGATCAAATTCATTTACAGGAAAGTGGTAGTGCGATTTTGACGAATTTAGTAATTAGTGATTTAAAAGCAAACGGTATATCTTTTGGATATTGATTTTTAAGTTTAGAATGTTGCGTTCTAAAATTGATTTAATCTTGCTTATGCAGGAAAAAGACCTATATTTGTATCTTCAATCGATAAGGTCAACTCAAAAGACAAATTACAAATATATGGAAAAACAAAAACAATCCCGGCGATTGCTGTCGCTGGATGCCCTGAGAGGGTTTGACATGTTCTTTATTATGGGAGGGGCTTCCCTTTTTGTTGCGTTGGCAACGTTGTTTCCGAATCCTTTTTTTCAGGCGATTGCCGGCCAGATGCACCATGTGAAGTGGGACGGGCTGACACACCATGACACGATATTTCCGTTGTTTTTGTTTATTGCCGGTATCTCGTTCCCGTTTTCGTTGGAGAAACAGCGGGGACAGGGAAAGACGGATGCCGATATTTATAAGAAGATCGTTCGCCGGGGACTGACATTGGTTCTGTTCGGCTTTATCTATAATGGGTTGTTGAATTTTGATTTTGAGCACCAGCGCTATGCCAGCGTTCTCGGACGTATCGGTTTGGCGTGGATGTTTGGCGCGTTGATATTTGTCAATACCCGGACGATTACGCGTGTCTGGATTACGGCGGCTATCCTGGTCGGATATTGGTTGTTGCTCGCTTTTGTTCCCGCACCGGATGGAAATGGGGCCGGTGTGTTTACCATGGAAGGTTCGCTGGTTGGCTATGTGGACCGCATACTGTTACCCGGACGCTTGCATCTAACGGTGCATGATCCGGAGGGAATCCTTTCGACTGTGCCGGCTATCGCTACGGCTTTATTGGGGATGTTTACGGGCGAATTTATCAAGCTGCAACGGGAAGGGCTGACGGATAAGAAGAAAGTAGGCGGGCTGGTCGTTGCCGGTGCTGTGTTGCTGGCGGTTGGTTTGTTGTGGGGGCTTTTCTTCCCGATCAATAAGAATCTGTGGACAAGCTCTTTTGTTTGCGTGGTCGGAGCTTATTCGGTCTGGATGTTCGCGTTGTTTTTCTATATTGTCGATGTGTTGAATTTCCGCAAATGGACACTTTTCTTTACGGTGATCGGGACGAACTCGATTACGATCTATCTGGTACAGGAGTTTGTGAATTTCTCCTTTACATCTGATGCTTTGTTTGGCGGGATCGCAAGGCTGATGCCCGAAGCAGCCCAACCATTGGTTGTCTCAATCGGCTATATAGCTGTTTGTTGGGGATTCTTGTATTTCCTGTATCGTCAACGGATCTTCTTAAAGGTGTAATCTTATAAATTATAATACTTATGAAACCTGTTACTAATCGCCTGGAGTCACTCGATGTGTTGCGTGGCTTCGACTTATTCTGCCTGGTAGCGCTGGAGGGAATTTTGCATCCGTTGGGACGTGCGATCGATGCGTCGTGGTATAACTCTTTTTTGTGGGGATTTTCGCATGTGAAGTGGGAAGGATTCTCTTCGTGGGATTTGGTGATGCCGCTCTTCATGTTTATGGCAGGTGTGTCGATGCCGTTTGCACTGTCCCGTTATAAGGCGATGCCAGACAAATGGGCGGTTTACAGGCGTATCGTTAAGCGGGTGGTCCTGCTTTGGATTTTTGGTATGATGTGCCAGGGAAATCTGCTGGGGCTTGATCCGGATCGCATTTATCTTTATTCGAACACGTTGCAGGCGATTGCGATGGGCTATTTGATTGCGGCGATGCTGTTCCTGCATGTGCGTCTGTCTGTACAGATCGGGACGGCTGTAGCCTTGTTGTTGGTCTATTGGGGAGCGATGCAGTTCATTTCGGTTGATGGTTACGGTGGTGGTAACTATACGCCGGACGGAAATCTAGCGGAATGGATAGACCGTACGGTTTTAGGACGGTTCCGTGATGGAGCCGTGATGGAGAACGGGAAGGTCGTGTTTGCCGAGTCTTACCGGTATACTTGGATATTGAGTAGCTTGAACTTTGGCGTAACGGTGCTGACCGGTCTTTTTGCCGGACATATCCTGAAGAGCGGGATGGAGAAGAAACGCAAATGGCAGTGGCTGTTGGGCATCGGTGCGGCAATGGTAGTACTGGGCTGGTTGTGGGGATTGCAGTTGCCGGTCATCAAGAAGATCTGGACAAGTTCGATGGTGTTGGTTAGTAGCGGTTATTGTTTCCTGTTGATGGGATTGTTCTATTACTGGATCGATTATAAGGGACACCGGAAGAATATTACCTGGCTGAAGGTGTACGGTATGAATTCGATAGTGGCATATATGTTGGCCAACGTGATTAGTTTCAGGTGTATAGGCACATCCCTCTTTCACGGATTGGAGCAATATATCGGGAATTATTATTCACCTTTGATTGCGGCGTCGAATGCATTGATTATTTATGTAATTTTGTGGCTGCTTTATAAGCGCAATATATTTTTAAAAGTATAAATGGTAAATGTTTTTATCTAAAAATTAAACACAAAACAGATGGAATCTATTAAGCAAATATACCGGATCGGTCACGGGCCATCCAGTAGCCATACGATGGGGCCGATGCGGGCGGCCCGGATGTTTCTGGAACGTAATGGCGGTGCGACGCGGTTTAACGTCACGCTCTATGGCAGCTTGGCGGCTACAGGCAAAGGGCACATGACGGATGCTGCAATCCTCGAGGTGCTGACTCCGGTGGCTAAGACAAATATAATATGGGAACCGAAAGTGTTCCTGCCTTTTCATCCGAACGGCATGTTGTTCGAATCGTTCAACGAGATGGATGAAAAGCTGGATAGCTGGACAATATACAGTATCGGAGGCGGTACGTTAGCAAACGAAACCTATAACGAACTGACGCAAGGACAGGTTTACGAAATGCATACGATCCGGGATATACAAGCCTGGTGCGAAAAGACCGGCCATTCCTATTGGGAGTATGTCGAACAGTGCGAAGGACCGGAGATCTGGGATTACCTGGCTGATGTTTGGAACGTGATGCAAGAGGCTGTCCATAATGGGCTTGAAGCCGAGGGTATCTTGCCCGGTGGCTTGGGAATCCGTAGGAAAGCATCCGACTATATGATCCGTGCCAAAGGTTTCGGCAGCAGTATCAAGAGCCGTGGAATGGTCTATGCTTATGCCTTGGCCGTTTCCGAGGAGAATGCTTGCGGGGGGCAGATCGTGACGGCGCCGACTTGCGGTTCATGCGGAGTCATGCCGGCTGTCCTGTATCACCTGAAAGACTCCCGTGACTTTCGCGATTCCCGCATCTTGCGTGCGTTGGCGACGGCCGGATTGTTTGGGAATGTTGTCCGTACGAACGCATCTGTTTCAGGTGCCGAAGTGGGATGCCAAGGAGAAGTGGGAGTTGCCTGCGCAATGGCGGCAGCGGCTGCCAGCCAGTTGTTCGGCGGGACACCTGCGCAGATCGAGTATGCTGCCGAGATGGGGCTGGAACACCACTTGGGACTGACCTGCGACCCGGTTTGCGGTCTGGTGCAGATTCCCTGTATCGAACGGAATGCCTTTGCAGCTGCCCGTGCGTTGGATGCCAATACCTTCTCAAACTTCTCCGATGGTAAGCACCGGGTAAGTTTTGACCAGGTAGTAGAGGTGATGCGTCAGACCGGCAATGACCTGCCGAGCCTTTATAAGGAGACATCCGAGGGCGGCCTGGCTAAGAATATGGAACATTAATATATGAGATATGAAGAAAAATAGTTTGTTTGTGTTTTTATGTGCAGCCGCTTTAGTGGCTTGCGGACAGCCGAAGCAACAGCAGGCTGTCGCAGATGATGTGTTGACCAGTGGTAATCCGGTGTTTGAAGGTTGGTATGCCGATCCCGAAGGAATCATTTACGACGATACCTATTGGATATTCCCGACCTGGAGCGATGTGTATGAGAATCAAACCTTTTTTGACTGTTTTTCTTCCAAAGACCTGGTGAACTGGACGAAACATTCCTCCGTGCTCGATTCGTCTGCCGTGAAGTGGGCGAAGAAGGCGATGTGGGCTCCGTCCATTATCCGCAAAGACGGCAAATATTATTTCTTCTTCGGCGCCAACGATGTGCATGAAGGCGAAATCGGCGGGATCGGGGTTGCCGTCAGCGACCGTCCGGACGGGCCGTACAAGGATTTGCTGGGTAAGCCGCTTATAAACGAGATCGTGAACGGGGCACAGCCGATCGACCAGTTCGTTTTCCACGATGACGATGGTAGCTACTATATGTATTACGGCGGATGGGGACATTGTAACGTCGTCCGGCTGAACAATGACTTTACCGGGCTTGTGCCGTTTGAAGACGGGACTGTTTACAGGGAAGTGACGCCTGAAAACTATGTCGAAGGTCCGTTTATGTTCAAGAAGAATGGCAAATACTATTTTATGTGGAGCGAAGGCGGTTGGGGCGGACCAGACTATTCCGTCGCCTACGCGATAGCCGATTCTCCTTTCGGCCCGTTCAAGCGCATTGCCAAGATTCTCCAGCAAGACCCGGAGATTGCGACCAGTGCCGGGCACCATTCCGTTATGCACGTGCCGGGTTCGGAAGACTATTACATCGTTTATCACCGCCGTCCGCTTAACGATACGGCTCGTGACCACCGTGTAACCTGTATCGACCGGATGACGTTTGATGAGAACGGATTCATAAATCCTGTTAAAATGACTTTCGAGGGAGTTTCCGCCCGTACAATAAAGAAGTAATCGTTATCTAATCTCTAAAAGATATTAAAAACAGGAGCGTGACTATTGCGCTCCTGTTTTTTTGCATTACTTTTGACACATGTGTCAGACATGTAAGACGAAATATTTAATAACATTATAGTGATGAATACAGAAGAACTTCAGGACATGGAAAGCCGGATCATAGAAGCGGCTAAACAGGTGTTTGTAAGAAAAGGGTATGAAGCGACCAAAATGGGCGATGTAGCCCTTGAAGTCGGAATCAGCCGTACGGCTCTGCACTATTACTTCCGAACGAAGGAAATGCTTTTCGATGCTATTTTCGGGCAGTTGATGAATGCATTGCTGCCGAATATCGAAAAGATTATGGACGAACCGACTTCCTGTTTGGAAAAGATGCCGAAGATCATCGATCAGTATATGGCGATGATCCAGGCCAACCCGTTGTTCCCGATCTTCGTGGTAAGTGAGTTCAATCGCGATCCGGAGCATTTGTACCGGACGATCATGAAAGATCCGGAACGCGTCAAGCCGCTGTTGCAGCTACAGGAACAGATGACGGACGAGATGGAAAGAGGGCTGCTGAAAAAGGTGCCGCTTATCTATACGGCGTCGACGCTGTTGAGTCTGGTCATCTTTCCGATACTGGTACGGAATCCGTTGACAGATGTTTTCATGGACGGTGATCCCCGGAAGTTTGAAGTCTTCCTGCGGGAACGGAAAGCGTTTATTGCGGATGCAATGATCCGGTTGTTTACCCCGGACCAACCCCGGACAACTAACGAATGAAAGGAGAAATGAATATGAAACGAATCATTCCGAATAACTGGAAACAGGCAGCTTTGCTGCTTCTTTGCCTGCCGTTTATCCCGGGTGGGGCAAAGGCGCAGGAAACGGTTACGTTAAGCCAGTGCTATGAATGGGCACATGCGAACTATCCGCAGATCCGGCAGTATAAACTGATCGAGCAGACAGAGCAATACAACCTGTCCAACGCCGCAAAAGGTTGGTTGCCGCAACTATCGGTCAATGCAAAAGCCTCGTATCAAAGCGATGTGACGAAGCTGCCGTTCGATGCCGATAAACTGTCGGCCCTGATCCCCGGCTTCGAGATTCCGACGATGAGCAAAGACCAGTACCAGGTTCTTGCCGAAGTGAACCAGACGATCTGGGACGGCGGTGCCATCCGTTCCACCCGTAAGCTGACGGAGGCGCAGGCCGTTGCCGACCGCGAACAGTTGAAGAGCGATCTCTACACCCTGAACGACCGGGTCAACCAGCTTTATTTCGGCTGCCTCCTGCAGGATGAACTGATCCGCCAGAACGGTCTGCTCCAAAAAGAGTTGCAGATCAATATCGACCGCATCTCCGCCATGATGGACAACGGCGTTGCCAACCTGTCCGACCGCGAGAGTATGGAAGTGGAACTGCTGAATGCCCGCCAGAAAGAGATCGAGCTGAAGGCGGCACGTTCGGCCTACGGAAGCATGCTGGCAGCGCTGACCGGCCGGCCGGAAGGGAAGGCGTTTATCCTGGAGGAACCTTCGCTGCCAGGTAGTACGACGCTGTCTCCCATCATCAACCGCCCCGAATTGCAGGCGTTGGATGCGAGGAGCAACTTCCTCGAATTGCAGAACAAGCAGTTGACAGCCGGCCTGATGCCGCGTATCGGCGCTTTTGTGCAGGGCGGTTACGGGCGTCCCGGTTTGAATATGCTGGAAGATGGCTTCAGTGCGTTTTATGTGGCCGGTGTCCGTCTGAGCTGGAATATGGGAAAGCTGTACACGCTGAAGAACGACCGCCGGAAAATAGAAACCAGCCGGCAGGTCATCGAAGTGCAACGGGAGACATTCCTCTTTAATACCCGCCTCCAGCTGACGCAGCAGAACAGCGAGATCCGGAAAATGACCGACCTGATGAAAGCCGACGACGAAATCATCCGCCTCCGCACCAGCATCAAAAAGGCCGCCGAAGTCAAACTGGCAAACGGCGTGATCTCCGTCACCGACCTGATCCGCGAGATCAACTCCGAAGACCTCGCCCGCCAGGCAGCGGCCGCACATCGCGTCCAGCAGTTGCAGGCTATCTATAATTATATGTATACGACGAATGAATAATATAAAAGATGATTTATGGGTGTATTTCGTGCTTATGGCTATAGCGCCGGGAGTATCTGTTTCCCCTCTTGAGAGGGGATAAGGGGTGTGTTATCTT